>Ga0105054_10004099_pt1 | contig 22000 bp, 22 predicted proteins | sample BON02_FD_78091 | JGI IMG/M metagenome (GOLD analysis project Ga0105054, IMG submission 78091) | Freshwater microbial communities from Lake Bonney liftoff mats and glacier meltwater in Antarctica - BON-02 (megahit assembly) | ecosystem: Environmental > Aquatic > Freshwater > Ice > Glacier...
CCTCCGCGACGACGTGCCACGGAACTGGACCACATACTGCGATCAGGTGACCGACAATTTTCGTGTCATCGACCCAACGGAGTTCCGGATTATCGCGTGAACGGGGTATATGCCACGGGGAGAGATATTTCTGGGAGCATCTCGGTCTTCTAGATCAAACAAAGTATGCCACTGAGTGGGCCATCGAACGGGCCTGGTATGAGCGATGGTTTCCAGGCAGGCTCGTCGTCACCATGGAGGGTACGACATTGAGCCATGATGCGAAGAGGCTCATCGAAGCGCTGTGTAAGGGCGATCCTGACGGTATTTCGACCTTCATACCACAATAGGTATATCCCCATATTCATGCAAAAATGGAAGACTTCGTATGATATAGTGATCCAAAATTATGGAAAGAACATATTCCGAAACACTCGAACACGACGTGGCGCGACATGACGCGCCACCGCACAGCACGTCGCGCCACATTTTGACAATCAAGCAGGCCGCTGACTTATTCACGCAACATGGTGTTTCTCGATCGCCACGATCCGTACAACGGTTTTGCGAACTTGGTAATTTGGACTGTATCCGCGTCAAAGGCGAAAAGAGCGAGCACTATTTTATTAACCCCATTTCGGTTCAGCGGTATGCGGAGGAACTCAAGCAGTTAGAGAATATCTCCCTCCTTGGCACCGAGATGACGCGTCATGACGCGCCACAACCTGGCGTGTCGCGGCCCGTTGTGAAATTTGAAAATCTTACGAGACAGTCGCAGAACACGGCACCCGAAACGGACCACGAAGCCGAGACGCTACGCGACCGCTTTTCTGTCCTGCGGAAGCAAATCTACCAACTCAAAATTGATCGTGCCGCCAAAGAGCAAGTGATCGGGCAGATGGTCGAAGAACGTCAGTCTTGGTTCAGCCAGCTTACTGAGCAGAGCCGCCAGATCGGTCGATTGGAGACGCACATGGAGCAACTGGCTGCGCCACGTCACGTCATAGCGCGTCGTGACGCGACAGAGCTTGTCGCACTTCAGGTCACCACGATTGACCCCGAGCAAGCGATAGGTGACGTAGCAACAGCAGGCACCCCGTTCGCGACGCCAATCGTCTTGGAGCCAAGCAAGCGGTCTGTATGGCGCCGAATGTTCGGCTAGTGCTTATCCCCATCGATGTCACATAGGGTTTGGGAGCGATGATAACATTCAGGCATGGAGTATCATACCGGAAATCTAAAATCAATCAGTGACTTTATTGCTGAAAAAACCATTGAGCTTGAGACGCTTGATCCGGTCGTTCGATCGGGCTTCACGCAGGTGCCAAACTTCATCCTGACGGATGGCACCCTGAGCCTTGGCGCCAAGCTCACCTACGCGATGTTCTTGCATTACGCCTGGCACAAGGACAGTTGTTTCCCCGGACAGGAACGGCTCGGCGAAGATATCGGAATGAGTAGAACGCGCGTAAGTGAGTTTATCAAGGAGCTTGAGCGAGCCGAACTCGTGGAGATCACGCGACGCGGTCAGGGTAAGACGAACATCTACAAAGTCAAATTTGTAGTGAGGCCAAAAACAAAGTCTTGGAAATCCTGATGTCGGTATATCGACATCTAGATGTCGGCCGGTCGAACACTAGACGTCGGCCCGCCGAAATAATCTATAATAATATATAGATAAAAATACTTAGATATAAAATACATGAACCAAACAAAATTTTTAAAATAAAAAAAAGCAAAAAATGAAGTGGTTTCGAGTAGGAGAGCAAGATCACGACACGGGGGACTTCCTATATGCGCTCACCTGCGAACCAGCAGGAGACGGCAATCTTGTGTTCACACTGCCCCACGTCGCGATCACCGTCACGTGGCTACCCATCCGAGGGGAGCAGCTGGAACCAACAATTTTCTGGTAGGCAGCGCTTGAGCGGTCAAGCGCAAGAGGCTTCTGACCTCCTCGCCATCCATCACCCCACCATTCGCCCAAAATGCCCCAAGGAAGGCCGTGGCAGGGGGGACATGACATTGCCTAGCTCTTGGGGGTAACGACTCGCCTTTGCTCCTTCTGCGGCCTCTGGCGCGGCGCATATCTGGTGCATTGAGATGGCGGAGCACCTGCTCAAGTGCAAAAACGAAGCAAACGCGACGAAAGATGGGGCGGCAGAGTTCGGTTAACCCATTGAAAAGAAATGGTGCCCAGGGGCGGAATGAAGACGCCCAAAAAAACCAACAAACTAACCCCGCGTGGGACAGCGAAGATGGGCGGGTAAATCCAGCCCTTTTTACCAACAAAGTCCCACCTGTGCAGGCCGATGCTGGCGTGGTTTCTGCCTTGCCGACAGATTACCAAGCCGACCAGCAGGATGCAATTTTATCCGCGACCCGCTGGCGCGTCGGCGACGCCCACCAAGAGCGGGCCGGCGGCTACGTCCATACCTACCGCCTGACGGCCATTGCGCCGCACACCAACCGCACCGGCTACCAGTCGGTGCTGCTCTACTGGCGCGGCTCCTGCGTAGTCTGCGGGGGCGTCCTGGTGGCGTTGTCCGGCCGCAGGCCGAAGGAGTTGGCGCGAACCTGTCTAGCCCATCGTGGCGCCTTCACGGGCAAGCGGGTGGGAGGGAGCGCCAATGGCTGATGGCATGCACGCCGACCTGGGCGCCGACCTGGGCACCGACCTGGGCACCACCCTGGACGATCTCGCCGATCTGCCGCGCTGGGTGGCCTGGCAGACCGAAAAACCGGAGGGCAGGGAGAAGCCGACGAAGGTTCCCTATGCGCCGGGATCGGGCACGCGCAAGGCCGCATCCGACGACGACGCCACATGGGGCACCCGCCGGGCAGCGCAGGAAACGGCCGACCGGCTGCCCAAGCCTTGTGGCGCGGGTGGCCCCGGCATCGTGCTGGGCGACATGGGGGCGGGGAAGGGGCTGGCCGGCATCGACCTGGACACCTGCCGCGACGATGCCGGCGCATTGGCGCCCTGGGCGGCCGAGATCGTGGCGGAGTTCGCTACCTACGCCGAAGTGTCGCCATCGGGCAGCGGCGTGAAGCTGTTCTTCTTCTACAGCACCGACGACATGCCCGACTTCCTGCGGACGATGGGCACGCAGACCGGCCGGCAATGGAAGTGGCCGGGCGAGGATCACCCGCCGGGGATCGAGTTCTATATCCGTGGTCGATATTTCGCTGTTACCGGCGACCGGCACGTTGACGCCCCCGCCGCGCTGCGCCTGGTGCCCACTCGGCTGCTGAACCGCCTGATCCGGGAGATTGGCCCAGCCTTCGCCGCCCAAGGAAAGGGCGAGGCTGGGGCGGGCGGCACGAAGGGCGCGGACCAGTCACGCAGCGCCATGGCGTTGAAGCTGGCAGGGGAAATGCGCCGCGCCGGGGCGACCTATGAAGAATGGGTTGCGCGGGCGCGAACCGACAGCACAACCGCCGACTGGTTCCGCGACAAGGGCGAGGCTGACGGGCAGCGCCAGCTAACGCGCACCTGGGAGAAGGCGGGCGAGGCGCAGCCGGCCGCAGACTGGCAAGACTTCCTCCAGCGCGACGACCGCGGCGCGGTGCTGCCCAACCTGGCCAACGCCATGACGGCGCTGCGACAGGCGCGCGACCTGGCCGGCATCTTCGCGTATGACGACATGCTGCGCCACACGCTGCTGTGTCGCGCCGTGCCGGGCAGCCAGTGCGGCGCCATCGCCGAGGCGCGACCCATGGAGGATGTGGACGTTGCGGCAACGCAGGAATGGCTACAGCGCCACGACCTGCGGCGGCTGGGCAGGGAAGTGGCCGCGCAGGCGGTTGACCTGGTGGCGCGCGAGGCCCGCTTTCATCCGGTGCGCGACTACCTGGCGGGCCTGAAATGGGATGGCGTGCCGCGCCTGGATATGTGGTTGCACGACTACCTTGGATGCAAAGGCCCGTTTCCCTACGCCGCCAATATCGGCCGATGGTTCATGGTGGCCGCCGTCGCGCGCATCATGCGGCCGGGCTGCAAAGCCGATTACATGATGGTGCTGGAAGGGCCGCAGGGCGCGAGGAAGTCAACCGCGTGCGCCATCCTGGGTGGTGAATGGTTCAGCGACAGCCTGCCCGATGTGACCAGCGGCAAGGATGTGGCCGTGCATCTGAACGGCAAATGGCTGATCGAGGTTGCCGAAATGTCGGCGCTGGGTAAGGCCGAGGCCGCAGCGTTGAAGGCATTCATCACCCGCGACACGGAACGGTATCGCCCGCCGTACGGCCGCGAGGAAGTCATTGCGCCGCGCCAATGCCTGTTCATCGGCACAACGAACAAGGCGATGTATCTCCGCGATGAGACAGGTGGACGGCGCTTCTGGCCGGTGAAGGTGGGCACGATCGACACCGACGCGCTGCGCCGTGACCGCGACCAGCTATTCGCCGAGGCCATGGAAGCCTTCAAGGCTGGCGCCCGGTGGTGGCCCGATGCTGACTTTGAGATCGAGCATATCCGGCCAGAGCAGGAAGCCCGGTTCGAGGCCGACGCATGGGAAGATCTGATCCGCGCATGGTTGGACGGGCAGACGAAATGCACCGTCGCGCAGGTGGCGAACGACGCCTTGCACATGGCGCGGGACCGGATCGGCACAGCCGACCAGCGGCGGATCACGAGCATTCTGGAGCGGCTGGGGTGGGTTTCAAAGCGCAGCAACGCCGGCCGGTGGTACGAGCCGAGGCTGCCACGGTGACAGCAGTGACAGCACGTGACAGCATTTCCCTATATAACCCCCTTACGCGCATACGCGCGCGCAGGAATACGCCTTCTATGGAAAATGGCGTCACGTGCTGTCACTGCTGTCACTGCGGCAGTGCGTCAGGCCCGCGCCCCATCGCCGAAGCCCTTGAGCTGATCGCGTCCCGCCTTCGCAACCTTGGGCCGGATCACCGCGACCCTGAGAAGTTCCACGCCGACAAGTCCGCGCTGGTGCATGAACTGCGGCGCCTTGCACGGGCCGCGCCGTGACCGCGCCACAAGCCCGCACGCGGCGTTTGCAGGCTGGGCGCGTGGGGATGCACCCGCGACGGTGCCGGCGCCGCCCACGGGCCTACCAGAGCCGCAGGGCGCGTTCGCGTCACGGTCGGCGAGTTGGGCGAGGCATTGCACATTGGCCGGGACAAGCTGGGCACCGCCGAGCAACGCCGAATTGCCAACGCGCTGTCGCGTATGGGCTGGACAATGCGACGCGGCACCGGTGGCACCCGCTGGTGGCATCCGCCGGAATTAGTGACGCAGTGACGCCAGTGACGCACTTTCTGTACAGACCCCCCATACACGCGTACGCAGGCGCGCGCATGGTTGAAAGTGCGTCACCATGCGTCACTGCGTCACTGCGTCACTGCCCCTTCGACCCCCCTGCGCCCTGCACGGTGCCGCCCCGCCCACGGGCCGCACAGAGCCGCAGGGATGCGTTCGTTGCATATCCGGGTCCTACCGGGCGAAAAAAACTATGCCGGTGGACGAAGCGCTGTATCGCGCTAGTTCCAGCCGGGAATAACGCCTAAACTAAATCCGACACAGGAGTTGCCCATGGCACGCCGCACCCCGCCCCCGCCGCCGCTGCCCGAATGGGACGCACCGCCCGTCTACACGGTGGCGAAGGGCGCCTTTGCCAAGGAAATGGACGTAACGCCGGGCTGCGTCAGTCAATGGCTCACGCGCGGAATGCCCGTGCGGGCGGATGGGCTGCTCGACCTGCGCGCGGCTGCGAAATGGCTGCTCGACAACCTTGACCAAGCGAACGGTTGGCGCAGCCGCGCCGAGGCCAGCGATCTTTTTCGCTACGCTCATGCTCTCGGCAGCGAGAGAGAAATGGCCCGCCTGGCTGCCGAAGCCGGCGGCGCTGGCGCGTATGCCGCCGCCGCCGCCGCCGGTCTGGCCGACGATGCCGCCGCCGACCTGGCCGACGCTGCCATGGTCGCCGCGGTGGAGCGGATCAACACCGCGTTGGAGAACGAATCGAACCTTGCGCTGCCGCCGCCGCCCGCTGGCGTATGGCGTCGGCGATTGGCGATGGCGGAAACCAGCTAGGCCGCAACCTGCCGCCCGATGCGTTCACGCTGCTGCTCGGGCGACGGTATAATAGGGCGAAGAAGGCGCATGGTGGAGACCGCAAATCAAAGGATCAAATTGATCCCTTGATAAATTCAGCCGACAAGATCGCCCCGCAGTTACCCCGCAAAGGGATGGATCAATTTGATCCATCCCTTTCCACAGCCGACAAGCTGCCCATGCCTGGGACCACTGGCGTTGACTGCGGCGGCTGGCGAACCTTGGTGTGGGTAGGCCGGCGAACGGGGGTAATTCTGCACTGGTGCAGAGTTTCCCGTTGCTTGCCCCCGTTACCCCATCCGCTGCACCAGTTGTCCCCATCACCGTCGCCCGCGCCGCCGAGATCGGGGACAATCAACACACGGCAAGGTCTGCACCAGTGCAGACCTTGCCGCTTCTCGCCCCCGTTACCCCGCCCGTTGCACCTGTTGTCCCCATCACCATCGACCGCGCAGCCAAGATCGAGACATTAGCCCACGGGGAGCGGGCGGACTTAGTGGAAGCAAGAGATGTCCCGGGACATCTCTTGCCTTTGCTCGGCGACGTTATCGTATCCGAGGCCCACGGGGAGCAGGCGGATCGGGCGCAGACTAGAGATGCAAATTTGCATCTCTTAGTGCCTCGCTTGACCTGCCCGCGCCACCTGGTGCAACGTGCGGGTGGAGCTTCACAACTCCTGAGTTCGTAGCGTTTCCGCCCACGATAGGCGGCTTCCCATGCCCATCCGGGGGCGACGTGCGTATGTCCAAGCGGGAAACCGCTAAAGGCACGTCGGCGCGACTACGGCCGCGTTGTGAACCCCCGGAGTCGTGGTGGCATGGGACCCCCGCGCGCTCTGGCAACATCAAGCCCTTAGGAACAGCACATGTGCGCCGACGCCACGAATCCGCCGCCATCACTCGCCGATGCAATGTGGAATTGCGAAAACGCGATTACCAGACTCAGTTCGCTGGGCAAGTTGCTGGAAGCCCTTTCGAGCGGCCGCACCGACATTGATCCGGCCGCGCTCAATCCAATCGCCGAGGCCGTGCAAGGCATCGTGGCGGATGCCGACGAGGCATGGTCGGTCTTGTCCCCAGCGCTGCGCGCGGCGTCGGACAGCTAGGCCACCACGACCTGCCGCCCGATGCGTTCACGCTGCTGCTCGTCCGTGCGCGCCCTGGCACATGGGCAGCGGCGGCTGGCGCTGGCGTCGGACAGCTAGGTCACCACGACCTGCCGCCCGATGCGTTCACGCTGCTGCTCGTCCGTGCGCGCCCTGGCACATGGGCAGCGGGAAGGTCGAAATTACTTTACCTTCCCCGTGGAACGTGCGAGATAGGGCCATGGCACTCTCTCACACGCTGGGCGCAATCGCTCGCTGCATCACCCCCGGTCAGACACATCGGCACCTGCACCCGATTGCGGCTTATCTGTTCCCGGATGCCGCGGGGGCGGGGTGGCGCAAGTTTGACTTTGCGGACGCGGCTTTGATCGCGGTCTACATCGAGATGCGCCGCGCTGGTCTCTCTAGCTATCCTGCGCGCGTCGTCTGCAACTCCGCCATCACCCGCTTATACCTGCGAGACTTCCTCGCTCTCCCGTATGTAGATGGCACCACGGACCCCGCCGCCGATCCTCTCGCCTGGTTCCGGTGGATCGAGTTGCACAATCCCATGATCGTTGCCCTGTATACGATTGACGGCGACGTGGCCGACCGTCGCGCGATGGAAATAGGTATCAGTGTCTCCCCCTTCCTGGTGAAGGCTGCGCGGCTTGCTGACGTGCTGGCTGATCGGTCGCCCGCTGATTCCGTGTTCGCAACGCCGATTCTTCCCGCCTTCAAGGCGCTGTTGCCGCTGCTGTTGGAGCAATCAGAATGACCGACCTTCCAGCCTGCCCGCCACCTGGCGCGAGCGCCGTATTTCCGCTGCCCGTCATCGCCGCATCTGGTGGTGGCGCAAACCTCTCCGGGCTGATCGTGCATGGCGATGGGCGCGTGTCCATTGCCCACCGAGGCGCCGGCCTGGCCGTGCGCCTGGCAGCAGAGGATGCCGCCGCCCTGGCCCTGCTGCTGTGGCAACTCGCCGGTCAGATCGCCGAGCGCGACCAGCACGCCGCAGATGCTGCCGACGCCGAACTTAACCGCATTGTGGCGGAGCGCAGCACCGATGCTTGAGGCACCCCACGCCACCATGATTCGCCGCGCGGCACCGCTTCGCCCTACATCGGCAACGCTGAACCGCGCCACCCGAACGGTGGATGCTGTGGCAGCCACCGCCGCACCCGTGCGCCAGCCTGCACCAAATCCGGCTGGCGTATTCGCGCCTTGGTCGGAAATCCTGGACATGGCCGGCGCCGACTTGTCGCAGTTCGTCGGCGCCCCGGTGTTGATGGATCATCGTAACAAAACCGACCACCTGGCCGGCGTTATCGAGGCCGCACAGGTTCGGGCCGGTGCTCTGCACGTGACGTTGCGCTTTGCGACAACGGCGCGTGGCGATGAAGCCATGCATCTGATCGCCGATGGCGTTCTGTCTGGCGTGTCGATCGGCTACCGCATCGAGAATTACGAGCGGGCGAAGGACACGCCAGACACCTTCGTCGCCCGCCGCTGGGCTCCAATGGAGCTTTCGCTTGTTCCCATTCCTGCCGATAGCGCCGCGCGCATCCGGGCTTCGGCATCGTCTTCACGAGCGCAACAGGACGCCGAAATGCCCGATCACACCACGCCCGCGACCGCGGGCGACACCGACCACATGCGCGCTGCCGAACAAGCGGTGCTGACCCGCATGGCATCGCTCCAGCCGGTCATCACCGCCGCCCGTGGCCGCGTGCCGCAGGATGCCTTGGACACGCTCCACCACCGGGCGCAGGCCGAGGGCTGGCACGCTGACAACCTCCGCGCTGCCCTGTGGGACGCCGCGGTGCAGTCTGCTCCCCCGCCGATCAACTCGATGTCGCCCGCCATGCAGGGTCGCTCCTTCGACGATCCGGCTTTCCGCATGGGCGCGCGCGCCGATGCCCTGGCCGCTCAAATCCTCGGACGCACGCCGCCCGACCACGCGCGCGAGCACATGGCGACGCGCGGCTTCGTTGGCATGGCAAGCGCCATTCTTGAAGAGTCCGGCGTGAAGGTTCGCGGCATGTCGTCGGCGAGCCTCGTGGAGCAGGCGCTGAACACCCGTTCGTCGCACACGACCAGCGACTTCCCCGCGCTGCTGCAATCGACCGGAAGCCGTATGCTGATCGGGTTGCGCGATGCCGCACCGTCGCCGATCCGCGCCGTGTCCCGCCCGCGTAGCGTGCCCGATTTTCGCAGTTTCCAGAACGTGACGGCTTCGGGGCCGGCGGTGCTGGCGAAGATCGCCGAGGGTGGGCCGGTGCCGCACACCACCCTTTTTGAATCCAGCGAATCCGGCGCCCTGGCGACCTATGGCCGCAACTTCTCCATCACCCGCCAAGCCCTGACCAATGACGATCTAGGCGTGTTCGCACTCGCCGCGCGGCTGTGGGCTTCGGGCATCGCCGAGACGGAACGGCGTCTGTTCCTGGCCATGTTCGCGGTGAACGCGGCTGGCGGTGGCGGATTCGGCCCGACCATGACGGACGGCGAGCCGCTATTCTCCAGCGCGCACGGCAACGTCGCCGCCGGTAGCGCGAACACCGCTGGCATCGGCACCGCGCGCAAGCTGCTCCGCGAGCAGACCGACCTGAACGGCAACCTGCTGGCCATCGCGCCGAGCATCCTCCTGACTGGCCCCACCAGCGAAACCGGGTTGGAACAGGCTGTATCCGGGATCACCATCGCCACGAGCGAGGCGACCCGCCCGATATTCTCGGGGCTTCGGGTGGAAGTGGAGGCCGGGTTGACCAGCGCGGCGTTCTTCGGCTTCGCCGAGCCGAGCATGGCGCCGGTGTTGGAATACGTCACCTTGGAAGGGCGCGGCGGAGTTCCCGCGTTCGAGACCTTCACCGGGCCGAACGTGGACGGCGTGACCATGCGATGCCTGCACGATGTCGCCATCGTCGCGGCAAGCTGGGTGGGCGCGGTTCGCATCGCCGGCTGAGTGTAGCGGGTGCCGCACAGGGCACCCGCCACCGCCGCGCGGCCCGGCGTAGATCGACGAAGTGGGGACTCCGTTGGTCAGGCCCGCATTTTTTTCCTCATGCGCTCGACGCTGATTTTGCAAGATCGAGGGCCGGTAGGAGCAACGAGGCATGAATAAGAATCGGCATTCCGCATTGCCGCCGAACCTGGAGCCGCGTGGGTTGGATCGCGTCGAGGCAGCCGCGTATCTGGGCATTGGCGTGACGCTGTTTGACCGCCTGGTGAAAGATCACACCATGCCAACGGCGAAGAGGCTGGCCGGCCGCCTGGTCTGGGACAAGCGCAGTCTCGACAAGCATTTCGACGCCATCCCCGAGGAACGCGCCACGAGTGGCGATTCGTGGGCCGGCGTGGAATGAAGGTCCGCAACATCCGCTTCAAGTTCATCATTGAAGATCGCGACCGGCACGGCAACTTGCGTGTCTATGTTCGGCTGCCCGGCAAGCCGAAACTGCGGCTGCGTGCCGACCCCAACAGCGTCGAGTTCGTGGCCGAGTATCACGCCGCGCTGGCGGGCGACCTGAAGCCGACGAAAAAACGATCCTCACGGCCGGCGCCTGGCACCCTGCATTCCCTGTGCATCGTCTACTACAGCTCGGCATCCTTCACCCTCCTGGCACCGCGCACCCAGCACGTTCGCAGGCTGACCCTGGACAGGCTTTGCGAGGCGCACGGGCACCGCATTGCGGCTGAGATGAAGCCACCCAACGTCGTGGCCGTGAGAGGCCCAGCAAGCAAGCCTGAGGCCGCCAACAGCGTGGTGAAGGCGTTGCGCCTGGCGTTTGAGGCCGGGATTCAAGCCGGCGTGGTGACGCACAACCCCGCGCGCATGGTGAAGCTGCTGCCCTCAGCGACACCTGACGGCTTCCACTCCTGGACGCCAGCCGAGGTTGAGCAGTTCGAGAACCATTATCCGATAAGCAGTATGGCCCGGCTTGCGCTGGCGCTGTTGTTGTACACCGCCCAACGCCGCAGCGACGTGGTGCGCCTGGGGCCGCCGATGGTGAAGGACGGCGCGCTACATTTCGTCCAAGTCAAAGGCGCCCAGCGAAAGCCTGTGGCCATGGCGGTGCCGATCCGCCCGGAACTATGGGCGATCATCGATGCCACGCCATGCGGGACCGAGACCTACATCGTCTCATCGCAAGGCAAGCCATTCACGAAGGAGAGCTTCGGCAATCGGTTCCGTGAATGGTGCAACGAGGCCGGGTTGCCGCATTGCGCTGCGCACGGGCTGCGGAAGGCGTCGGCTGCGAGGTTGGCCGAGGCCGGCGCGACCGCAAACGAAATTGCCGCAGTCACCGGGCACCGGACCTTGAAGGAGGTTGCCCGCTATACCGCTGCGGCATCGCAGAAGACCATGGCGCAGAACGCTATGGCGCGGTTCACGACCGCAACGAAAGTGCCGAAAGTGTCCCACTCTGAGGTTGCAGCCTCAGAGTGGGACGAAACCGACTCCCAACCCTATGAAAACTCAGGAGCCGACAAATGCGTGGTGCCCAGGGGCGGAATCGAACCACCGACACTGCGATTTTCAGTCGCATGCTCTACCAACTGAGCTACCTGGGCACATCTGGCGGCGCAGGGATAGCCTGACGCGAGACGGCAATCAACCCGTCATCTCATCATCATCCGGCGTGGCCGGCGGGCCGGGGATGCGGTAGGCTTCGCCGAACCATCGACCCAGGTCGATTTCCGCGCAGCGGGCGCTGCAGAACGGGAGATCGTGCGGTGCTGGCGGCTTGCCGCAGATCGGGCAGCCGCGCGGGCGGGTGGAGGATGTGGGGCGCGGGTCAGCCATGCGTCACCTCTTCGATATGCCACGCGCGGCCGGCGAGCGTGGGGTCGGGACGCAGGGAGATGGGGTGGCCGGCGCGGTGGGTGAAGGCCTGCAGCGCCGCCGTGTCCGCCGCCAGGGAAGCGGCCACGGCCGGTGCGGCGTGCAGGGCCAGCCTGCCATGCGGGGCGGCGGCGGCCTGGCGGGTGGCATGGCGCAGGGCGGCGAGGCCGGCGGCATGGGGGTCGGCCATAAGTTCATGCAGCGGCGGATGGATCCGCGGGCGCAAGATCTCGGCCAGGCCGAGCGCGGTGAAGCCGAGGAAGCGCGGGGCCAGCGGGTCGGCGGCCAGGGAAGCGGCCAGGGCAGGGCCGAGCGCGCCGCGGCGTTTCGGCGACAGACCCGCCAAGTCCACCAGGATGGCACCGGACAGGTTTCGCAGGCGGATCTGGCGGGCCAGGGCGGGCAGGGCGGCGCGGTTTGCCTGCTCGTGCGCCCGCGCCTTGGCCCCGCGCGCGGCACTGGCGGCGGCGAGGTCGAGGTCGATGGCGGTCAGGGCGGGCGTTGGATGCACGCTCATCCGCATGCCGCCCGGCATCGCCACCTCGGCCTCGCCCAGGGCTTCCAGCGTGGCTTCCACCGCATCGTCGAAGGCGCGCGGGACGAGTGTGGTGCGCGCCCGGAGTGTGGCATCCAGGGAAGCGGCGTGGCCGGGGTCGTCGATCTGGATGGCGGCAACGGGGTGCAGGGCCGCGAGTCGTTCGATCGCGCCAGGGCCGCGGCGCAGCAGGGCCGGCGGGCCGGCGGCGTCGGGCGTGCGGTCCGCGTCGGGCAGAAGGGCGGTCAGGCGCGGGCCCTTGCCGCCCTGTGCCGCGCGGGTGACGCGCACGGCCAGCATCGTGCCCTCGCCCTGTCGGCCGCCGGCGCTGTCGGGCAGGAAGCCGTCGGTGCCGTCGCCGAGGCGCACGAAACTGCCGGCCAGGGCAGGGACATGCGCCAGGACGCGGCCACGATGCAGGTCGCCCACCCCGTCTGGCGCGCCTTGCCGTTGGATGGCGAAATCCAGCGGCCCGGCGGCATCGCAGGCCACCGCGCGGACCTCGCCGGGGCTGACGCAGGCCAGGATGATCATGGTTGTACTCAGATGGGCGGGCTCAGGGCAGCGCGAAGCCGAGGCCGCGCAGCATCTGCGCCACCTCGAACAGCGGCAGGCCCACCACGTTGGAATAGCTGCCGGAGAGGAAGCGGACATGGGCGGCTGCCCGGCCCTGGATGGCATAGCCGCCCGCCTTGCCGCGCCACTCGCCGCTGGTGATGTAGGCCGCGACCTGATCAGGGGTCAGGCGCGCGAAGCCCACCGCGCTGTCCACCACCCGCTCGCTGCGCCGTCCGTCGGGCGCCAGCAGCACCACGGCGGTTAGCACGGTATGGCGGCGGCCGGAGAGCAGGGTGAGACAGGCGCGGGCCTGGGCCTCATCGTCCGCCTTGGGCAGGATGCGCCGGCCGCAGGCGACCACGGTGTCGGCGGCGAGCACGTAGGCGCCGGCGCGGCGGGCGGCCTCGGCCTTGGCGCGCGCCAGGCGCTGGGCGAGCAGGCGCGGCAACTCGGCCCGGCGGGGGGTCTCGTCGATGTCGGTTGGGACGATGGCATCGGGCACGATGCCGATCTGGTCCAGCAGGGCCAGCCGCCGCGGGCTGGCCGAGGCCAGGACCAGGGGGGCATTCGGGGCGGCGGCGGGGCGCGGGCAGGCGGCCATGGGTGCCGCGCCGGGCCGCGCTACTTGAACCGGAACGTGATCCGGCCCTTGGACAGGTCGTACGGCGTCATCTCGACGTTGACGCGGTCGCCGGCGAGCACGCGGATGCGGTTCTTGCGCATCTTGCCGCTGGTGTGCGCCAGGATGGTGTGTTCGTTGTCCAGCTTGACGCGGAACATGGCGTTGGGCAGCAGTTCCATCACCATTCCACTGAACTCGATCATGTCTTCTTTGGACATCAGACCTCTTCTACCGTGTTGTTGAATGGCCGGCACCATGATGATCGCGTCCGCTCCGGTCAAGCAGTGCGCGACTCCGAGCCGGTTGATCTCAGCTGTATCCTCGTGCGCCACTTCTGGCGGCAGTCGATGTCGAACATATGCGCCGCTGCGCCGCTTCGGCGATTTCTGTAGCATCTTTCGCCGGAGCGCGCGTCACTGGATTGTGCCTAACTGGGCCGTTCCATCATTGGCCCAGGCGCAGGGCGATGCTTCGGGCGTGGGCCTGCAGCCCTTCGGCCTCGGCGAGCGCAATGGCGGCCGGGCCGACTCGGTGCAGCCCGGCCGGGCTGGCGGCAAGCCAGGTGGTGCGCTTGAGGAAGTCGAACACCGACAGCCCGGAGGCGAAGCGCGCGGTGCGCCCGGTCGGCAGCACATGGTTCGGCCCGGCCACGTAGTCGCCCACCGCTTCGGGCGTGAAGGCGCCGAGGAAGGCGGCACCGGCGTGGCGGATGCGGGCGAACAGCGCCTCGGGTTCGGGGGTCATGATCTGCAGGTGCTCGGGCGCCAGGCGGTCGACTAGCGCGCAGCCCTCGGTCCAGTCGCGCACCAGGATGATCGCGCCGTAGGTCGCCCAGGACGCGCCGGCGATGGCGGCGCGGGGCAGGGTGGGGATTTCGGCGGCCACGGCGCGGGCCACGTCATCGGCCATGCTGGCGCTGTCGGTGATCAGGATCGATTGCGAGTCCTCGCCGTGCTCGGCCTGGGCCAGCAGGTCGACGGCGATGCGGCGCGGGTCCTGGGCTGCGTCGGCCAGCACGACGACTTCGGAAGGGCCGGCGATGTTGTCGATGCCGACGCGGCCGAATACCTGACGCTTGGCCTCGGCGACATAGGCGTTGCCAGGCCCGACGATGCGGTCGACCGCAGCGATGGTCGCCGTGCCCCAGGCCAGCGCGGCCACCGCCTGGGCGCCGCCCACGCGGTAGATCTCGCTCACCCCGGCGCGGCGCGCGGCGGCCAGCACCAGCGGGTTCAGCACGCCGTCGGGGGTGGGCACGCACATGGCGATGCGTGCAACCCCGGCGGCGCGCGCGGGGATGGCGTTCATCAGCACGGACGAGGGATAGGCAGCCTTGCCGCCGGGCACGTAGATGCCCACGGCGTCGAGCGCGTTCCAGCGCATGCCGAGAGTCAGGCCCTCGGGGTCGTCGATGCGAAGGTCGGCCGGCAGCTGGGCGCGGTGGAAGGCATCGATGCGCCGGGCCGCAACTTCCAGGGCTTCGAGCAGGTCGGCGGGCACCGTGGCGATGGCGGCGTCGATCTCGTCGGCGCCGATGCGCAGCCGGTCGGGGGCGATCGCCATGCGGTCGAAGCGGGCGGTGAAGTCGCACAGCGCTTCGTCGCCGCGGGCGCGCACCGCGGCGATGATGGCCGCGACCACGTCGCCCACGTTCTCGGTGGTCTCGCGCGCCTGGCCGAGCAGGGTCGTGAAATCAGACTCGAAGCCGGGGGCTGACGTGTCGAGGCGCCTCATGCCCCCCTGCCTGCCGCGGATGCCACCTTGCCCAGCGCGTCGCGGAACCGGGCGATCATGGCGCCGACCGCCTCGGGGCGGGTTTTCAGCGCCGTGCGGTTGACGATCAGCCGGCTGGTGACCTGGGCGATCACCTCGGTTTCCACCAGCCCGTTGGCCTTCAGCGTGGAGCCGGTGGCGACGAGGTCGACGATCACGCGGGTGAGGCCCAGGGCGGGGGCCAGTTCCATCGCGCCGTTCAGGTGCACCACGTCGGCATGGATGCCGCGGCTGGCATAGTGGCGGCGGGCGATGTTGGGGTATTTGGTGGCCACCCGTACCTGCGACCATTCGCGCGGGTCGTCGGTGCCGGCGGTGGCGGCGGGCTCGGCCACCGACACGCGGCAGGCACCGATGCCCAGGTCGAGCGGGGCGTAAATCTCGGGGTAGTCGAACCCCATCAGCACGTCGGCGCCGCAAATGCCGATCTGGGCGGCGCCGAAGGCCACGAAGGTCGCCACGTCGAAGCTGCGCACGCGCACCACGTCAACACCAGGGTCGTCGGTGGCGAAGCGCAGGTGGCGGCTGTTCTCGTTGGCGTAGTCGGCGTGGGGATGGATGCCGGCGGCATGCAGGAGCGGGGCGCATTCCGCGAGGATGCGACCCTTGGGCAGGGCGAGGATCAGGGGGGCGCTGGAGTCGGCGAGGGCATCCGGTTCCAGGGCTTCGGCGCGAAAGGCGGCGGTCATCGGCTTTCCCGGTTCTGCATGGCGGTGGGGTACACCGCCGCCGGCCCGTGCGGAAGCCTCAGCCGGGCAGACGTTCTATGTCCGCCCCGCAGGCAGCGAGTTTCCGCTCCACCGCCTCGTAGCCGCGGTCGAGGTGGTAGACGCGGTTTACCGTGGTGTCGCCGCGCGCGGCGAGGCCCGCGACGATGAGGCCGAAGCTGGCGCGCAGGTCGCTGGCCATCACCGGGGCGCCGGACAGCGCGGGGGTGCCGCGCACGATCGCCGAGGCGCCGTGCACCTTGATGTTGGCGCCCATGCGCCGCAGTTCGTCGGCATGGCCGAAGCGGTCCTCGAAGATGTTCTCGGTGATCATCGAGGCGCCGTCGGCCACACACATCAGCGCCATCAGCTGGGCCTGCATGTCGGTGGGGAAGCCGGGATAGGGCTCGGTCATGAAGTCGATGCCGTGCAGGCCGTTCAGCCGGCGCACCGCGAGGCCGCCCTCCTCCTCCTCGATATGCACGCCGGCGTCGGCGAGGGTGCGCACGACGGCGCCGAGATGGTCGAGCCGGCCGTGGCGCAGGTGCACCGAGCCGCCGCTGATCGCCGCGGCGCAGGCATAGGAGCCGGTTTCGATGCGGTCGGGGATGATGGCATGGGTGGCGCCGTGCAGGCGGCGCACGCCCTCGATCGTTAGGCGGTCGGAGCCGATGCCGGTGATGCGCGCACCCATGGCGGCCAGGCATTCCGCCAGGTTGGTGATCTCGGGCTCGCGGGCGACGTTGGCGAGCACCGTCTGGCCGTCCGCCAGGGTGGCGGCCATCAGCAGGTTTTCGGTGGCGCCGACGCTGGGGAAGGGCAGGACGATGGTGGTGCCGCGCAGGCCATGCGGGGCGGTGGCGGTGACGTAGCCGGCATCGAGGCGGATGGCGGCGCCCATCTGCTCCAGCCCCTTGAGGTGCAGGTCGACCGGGCGCGCGCCGATGGCACAGCCGCCGGGCAGCGACACCCGCGCCTCGCCGGCGCGCGCGACGAGCGGGCCGAGCACCAGGAAGGAGGCGCGCATCTTGCGCACGATGTCGTACGGCGCCTCGGTGCTGGTGATGGCGCCGCCGAGCGACAGGGTTCGCCCATCATTCCCCGGCCGCTCCACCGCGATGCCGTGCTGGGCGAGCAACTCGCCCATGGTGCGGATGTCGTCGAGCAGCGGCACATTGGTCAGTATTAGCCGCTCCTCGGTGAGCAGGCCGGCGGCCATGAGGGGCAGGGCGGCATTCTTTGCACCGCCGATGGTGATGCTGCCGTGCAGCGGGCGGCCGCCGCGGATGCGAATTTTGTCCATTGCTCTTAATACATCGCGTTAACCGAGCCGGGGAAGTGCCACACCGCGCTGCCCCATATATTTTCCCGCCTTGTCGGCGTAGCTGGTTTCGCACGGTTCGTTGCCGCGCAGGAACAGGAACTGGCAGATGCCCTCGAAGGCATAGATCTTGGCCGGCAGCGGGGTTGTGTTGCTGATCTCAATCGTTACCTGACCCTGCCATTCCGGCTCCAGCGGGGTTACGTTCACGATGATGCCGCAACGCGCATAGGTGGACTTCCCCAGGCACACCACCAAAACATCCCGCGGGATGCGGAAATACTCCACGGTGTGCGCCAGCACGAAGCTGTTCGGCGGGATCACGCAGACCGGCGCGGTGCGGTCGACAAAAGAATTCGGGTTGAAGTGTTTCGGATCGACGATTGCCGAGTCCACGTTGGTGAACACCTTGAACGCGTCGGCCACGCGGGCGTCGTAGCCATAGCTCGACAGCCCGTAGCTGATCACCCCGTCGCGTTTCTGGGTCTCGACGAAAGGATCGATCATGCCCTGTTCCATCGCCATTTGGCGGATCCAGCGGTCGGACATCACGGCCATGCGGCGTCTCCTGGGCGAGGGGGGGCGCGCGGGGTCTAGCGCGGCCGGACCAGGGGGGCAAACCGGCCCGCACACCGGCCCGCACACCGGCCCGCACACCGGCCCGCACATCGGCCAGGAGAACGCGGCATGACTGTTGCGATGCCGGCGCGCCCGCCGCGCGACCAGCGGCTCGACGTGGTGCGCGGCATCCTGCAGCTGTCGATATTCGCCCGGCATATCGGCGGATCGTTCATTGGCGGCTGGGTGATCCACAGTAACTGGGGCTTGTCGGACAGCTCGGAGCTGTTCCTGTACCTGTCCGGCTACACGCTGGGCAGCGTGATCGCGCTGAAGCAGGCGCGCGACGGCGCCGCGGCCGCCACGTGGGACATGCTGCGGCGCACCTTGCGGCTCTACCGCATCCATCTGGCGGTGTTCATGCTGATGGCGGCGATGCTGGCGGCCGTCGATGCCTGGTGGCTGCCCGGCGAGGTGGTGGGGCGGCGCTGGGAGGCCTTCTGGTTCGATCCCTGGCGCGCCATCCCGGGCATGCTGACCATGGTCTATCAGCCCGAGTTGATGGGCATCCTGCCGATGTTCGTGTGGTCCATGGCCCTGTTGCCCGCCTATGCGGCTTTGCTGGGGCGGGTTGGCGACTGGGGGTTGCTGGTGCCGATAGGGTTCTACGCTGCGGTGCAGGCGGGCCTGCTCTCCACGCCCAGTTTCGGCTTCGCCCACGGCGTGGAGTTCGACCCGATCGCCTGGCAGGTGCTGTTCATGACGGGTGCCTGGGTGGGGCGGCGCGTGCTGTTGCTCGGGACTGCCTTCGACCCGCAGGCCTGGTGGGCTCGCTATGCCACCATCGCCGCCATCGCCGTGCTGCTTGCGGGCCTGGTGCTGCGTCTGGCGTGGTATGGCTTCCTGCCCCTCGCCGCGCCGTTCCCCGAAGCCGACTGGATCACCGGCAAGCTGGAGCTGGCGGCACCGCGCCTGCTGCACATGGTGGCGCTGGCCTGGCTGGTCGCCCGCTTCGTGCCGCACGACCGGGCGTGGATGCACCACTGGTCGCTCGCGTGGCTCGCCACCGTCGGCCGGTTCAGCCTGGAGGTGTTCTGCCTGGGCCTGTTCCTGGCATGGTGGGCCACTGTCACCCTCGAACTCACCGGCCACCCGATGGTGCTCGACATCGCGGTCACGCTCGTGGGCTTTGCCCTGTTGGCGGGCTTCGCGCAGTGGCGCGACCGCGCCCGGAACGTGGCGCCGGTTCGGCAGGGGGGCGGCTCGGGCGCCATGGCGGCTGGGGCGCGGCCGGGGTAGAGCGGCGGGCGATCGGATCATGGCATCCGGTCCACGGGCGGGCGTGGCTCCACGGCGTTTAGCAGCGGGAAGGTGCGGAACGCGTGTCGCTCGAGGGCGCCGGCCGCGATTGTCGGCAGACTTTACACAATCGCGGCTGATTCCGGAGAAATGCCCTGCGGCCTTTACACTTCCTTGATTCTCTGCCGGCTCGGCGAGCGTAACGCACTGAATTCCAATCGGATGTCTCTTTGGCATAATGTTGCTTGAAACTGCATCGTTCATGCCGCCCGCGAAACGGCGGCAGCTCGATACTCCGCGCGGCGGAGTGGCTTTTTTGAGGAGTGCTAAAATGTTCACCCGGGCCTTGATCGTTGGCGCTGTTGCCGCCGGTGTCTCCCTCGCTCCCGCACATGCCGCCCAGTTCCAGGTCTTCTCCGATTTCGACGGCGGCCTGCTCAGCTTCAACAACACCGTCAGCGCCTCGGGCGGCACTGTGGTTTCCGACGTCCTGCCAGAGTTCGCCAGCGGTGTGCGCCCTGACTACACCGTGACGCGCCCCGACGGTTCGGCGGTCTCCACCGACTCTATCTACGAGCTGTTCAATTCCGCCCCGAGCCGCTCCACCACCGGCGGCGTGTTCAACATCAATCCGTCCGGCGGCCTGGGCAACGGACTCGATCCGATTGGCGCGCTGCAGAGCGGCATCAAGTTCGACTTCTCCGGCTATACGACGGTGAACGGCACTGGCGTGAATGCGCTGGCCTTCGAGGTTGGCGACTGGGCGACTTGCTGCCAGATCTCGAACATCTACATGTCGTTCGACGGCACGAACGCCATCCTGCTTGGTTCGTCGACCGCCGAAGGTGACCAGTATCTCACCAACGGCGGCGCCGGCGTGTTCGTCGCCGCCTTCGACGACACCCAGCTGTTCGACGAGGTCTATTTCTGGGGTGACGGCATTGGCGAGTTCCTTGTCGCCGGTGGCACCGTGCGCTACGCCCAGATCGGCGAAGGTGACCTGGTACCGGTTGGCACGCCGGAGCCGCTGAGCCTGGCGCTGTTCGGCACCGCGTTGGCCGGCCTCGGCTTGGCCCGCCGCCGCCGCGCCGCCTGACCGCTGCGAGCCTTCCACGAAGTAACGGGCAGCCCCGCAAGGGCTGCCCGTTGCCGTTTCAGGACCGTGGCAGCCCCGGCGCTCCATCAGGCGGTGATCCGCACCTTCATGCCGCCGTAGCCCTTGATGAAGGTGGAATACACCCGCGACGGCTCCTCCAGCACCTCGATCTCGAAGCCGCGCTTCAGGATCTCCTCCCAAACGATGCGCAACTGCATCTCGGCCAGGCGGTTGCCGACGCAGCGATGGATGCCGAAGCCGAAGCTGAGGTGCTGGCGCGGCCGCTTGCGGTCGATCACCAGGGCCATCGGGTTCTCGATCATCTCCTCGTCGCGGTTGCCCGACACGTACCACATGATCACCTTGTCGCCGCGGCGGATGGTCTGCCCGCCCAGTTCGGCGTCGGCCAGCGCGGTGCGGCGCATGTGGGCCAGCGGGGTCTGCCAGCGGATAATCTCCGGCACCGTGCTGTCGATCAGCGCCGGGTTGGCGCGCAGCTTGGCCCACTCGCCGGGAAACTTGCCGAAGGCATACAGCCCGCCGGTGAGCGAGTTGCGCGTGGTGTCGTTGCCGCCGACGATCAGCAGGATGATGTTGCCGAGGAACTCCTGCGGCGACATGTTCCGCGTGGCCGGCGAATGGGCCAGCATCGAGATCAGGTCGTTGCCGCCCGGCCTGTTCACGCGCTGGTTCCACAGCCCCATGAAGAACGCGGCGCATTCGCGCAGTTCGGCCTGGCGCTGTTCCTCGGTGTCGACGATGCCGGCACCCGGCACGGCGGTGGCGACATCCGACCAGCGGGTGAGGCGCCGGCGCTCCTCGAACGGGAAGTCGAACAGGGTGGCCAGCATCTGCGTGGTCAACTCGATGGACACGCGATCCACCCAATCGAATGCCTCGCCGCGCGGCAGGGCGTCCAGGATGGTGGCGGCACGCTCGCGGATCAGGCCTTCCAGCCGGGCGAGGTTGGTGGGCGCGACGATGGGGCTGACGGCCAGGCGCTGGGCGTCGTGCTGCGGCGGGTCCATGGCGATGAACATCGGCAGCGGGAAGTCGGCGCTCTGGTCGCGGATGGAGATGCCGCCCAGCGTGGACAGCGACGAGTAGATTTGGTGGTTGGTATCCACCGCCATGATGTCCTTGTACTTGGTGACCGACCAGTACGGCCCGAAATCGCTGTCGGCGCAGTAATGCACCGGGGCCTCGCGGCGCAGGCGCTCGAACCAGGGCCAGTGCGCGTCGGCCTGGAACAGCGCCGGCTGGGCCGGGTTCAGCTGGTCGAGCGAGCGGTGAAGCCGGAGGAAATCGGACGCTCGCTGCACGATCTGGCGACCGGTGGGCAGGGCCTGCGCATCTATCGAGCGGGCGAGCCGATCGGATTCTGGGAGCCGGCGGCGCAACAGCTCGAACCGGGCGACACGATTGTCGAGATCCAGCCGACCTGTGCGAACGAAATCGCCTACCCCAGCGCCCAGAACACCGCGCCCATCGCCAGATAGGCGACCAGCCAGTAGCCCGCATCGATCATCGCCAGCCGGGTCGAGAG
>Ga0105054_10004104_pt1 | contig 21971 bp, 24 predicted proteins | sample BON02_FD_78091 | JGI IMG/M metagenome (GOLD analysis project Ga0105054, IMG submission 78091) | Freshwater microbial communities from Lake Bonney liftoff mats and glacier meltwater in Antarctica - BON-02 (megahit assembly) | ecosystem: Environmental > Aquatic > Freshwater > Ice > Glacier...
AGGCCGACAGCTCCCGGTCAGACATCTCGTGCGGAGCGACGTCGCGAAGCCGAAACACACAACCCCCACGGTCTCCGGGCTTCGCGCCCGGCGCTCCGCCGGCCCTTCCCATCACCACCGACTGTTCCGCAGGCGGCGATGACCCCTGTCCGGGACGTCAATGGTTGTCCCGGCCCGTCCCCCGGCTTAGGAACGAACCATGGCCGATCTCACCGACAAACAGACCTTCTCCGACGAAGACGCGCTGGAGTTTCACCGCAGCCCGACGCCGGGCAAGATATCCATGGCCCCGACCAAGCCGATGGCGACCCAGCGCGACCTGTCGCTGGCCTATTCGCCGGGCGTGGCCATTCCGGTGCTGGCCATCGCCGCCGATGTGGACAAGGCCTATGACTATACGTCCAAGGGCAATCTGGTCGCCGTCATCTCCAACGGCACCGCCATCCTCGGTCTCGGCAACCTCGGTCACATGGCCTCCAAGCCGGTGATGGAGGGCAAGGCGGTCCTGTTCAAACGCTTCGCCGACGTCGACAGCTTCGACGTCGAGGTCAAGACCACCGACCCGGACGAGTTCATCACCGTGGTCAAGAACATCGGCGACACCTGGGGCGGCATCAATCTGGAGGATATCAAATCCCCGGAATGTTTCGTCATCGAGTCCGAACTCCAGGACCTGCTCGACATCCCGGTCTTCCATGACGACCAGCACGGGACCGCCATCATCTCGACCGCCGGCCTGATCAACGCCTGCCACATCACCGGCAAGAAGCTGGAGGACATCAAGGTCGTTCTGGCCGGTGCCGGGGCCGCGGGCCTGTCCTCGATCGGCCTGATGAAGGCCGTCGGCGTCAAGGCCGAGAACACCGTCATCGTCGACCGTGACGGCGTGGTCTACAAAGGCCGCGACAACGTCGATCAGTGGAAGGCCGCCCACGCCACCGACACCCCGCACCGGACCCTGGCCGAAGCCATGGTCGGGGCCGACGTGGTGCTGGGCCTGTCAGCCAAGGGCGCGATCACCAAGGAGATGGTGGCCTCCATGGCCCCCAATCCGATCATCTTTGCCATGGCCAATCCGGACCCGGAGATTACGCCGGAAGACGTGCTGTCGGTGCGCTCGGACGCCATCATGGCCACGGGCCGGTCGGACTATGTCAACCAGGTCAACAATGTGCTGGGCTTTCCCTACATCTTCCGCGGCGCGCTGGACGTCCGGGCCCGGCAGGTCAATCACGAGATGAAGGTCGCCTGCGCCAAGGCCCTGGCCGCCCTCGCCCGCGAGGACGTGCCCGACGAGGTCGCCGCCGCCTATCGCGGACGCAAGCTGAAATTCGGCCCCGACTACATCATCCCGACGCCGTTCGACCCACGCCTGATCTGGTATATTCCGCCCTTCGTCGCCCAGGCGGCGATGGACACCGGCGTGGCCCGCAAGCCGATCGAGGACATGGACGCCTACCGGACCCAGCTGCGCTCGCGGCTCGATCCGTCCGCCGCTCTGATGCAGAATATCTCGGGTGCCGTGCGCGCCGGAGCCAACAAGCGGGTGGTGTTCGCCGAGGGCGAGGAGACCGCCGTCATCCGCGCCGCCTGGGGTTTCAAACAGGCCGAGCTTGGCACCCCCATCCTGCTGGGCCGCGAGGAGCTGATCCGCAAGAACGCTGCCGAGGCCGGACTCAATTTCGACGACCTCGGCATCGAGATCGTCAACGCCCGCATCAGCGACCGGAACGACGAATACACCGACTGGCTCTACGCCCGGCTGCAGCGCCGCGGCTATCTGCGCCGCGACGTGCAGCGGATGATCAACCAGGACCGCAACTATTTCGGTGCCGCCATGTGCGCGCGCGGCCAGGCCGACTGCATGGTCACCGGTGTGACGCGCAATTTCAACATGGTGCTGAAGGAGGTCCGGCGTGTCCTCGACGTCCGCAACCGAATGATCGGCCTGTCGATCCTGCTGGCCCGGGGGCGCACCCTGTTCGTCGCCGACACCTCGATCCATGAGCTTCCGAACGCCGAGGAACTGGCCGAGATCGCCATCCAGGCGGCCGCGACCGTGCGCAAACTGGGCAAGACTCCGCGCGTGGCCTTCCTGTCCTATTCGACCTTCGGCAACCCCCCCGGCGACCGCGGCGAGAAGGTGCGCGAGGCTATTCGTATCCTCGACGCGCGCGGGGTCGATTTCGAATATGAGGGCGAAATGCCGCCCGAACTGGCGCTCGATCCCGACGCCCGCGCCGCCTATCCCTTCATGCGTTTGTCAGGCCATGCCAACGTCCTGGTCATGCCCGCGATCCATTCGGCCGTCATCTCGACCCGTCTGGTCCAGCAACTGGGCGGGGCGACCGTGATCGGTCCCCTGCTGGTCGGGCTGGAGAAGTCCGTCCAGATCGTCAGCCTCGGGGCCTCGGTCAGCGAGATCATCACCGCCGCGACGTTCGCGGCCTATGACGAGGGGGCGGTGGCGGAGGGCTAGGACGGCTGGCCCCCGGTCGCGGCCTCGGCGTCACGAGCCGACGCCTGCGCCTCGATCTCCGGCTGCTTGCGCGCCACCATGAAGGCCAGCACCACAGCCACCGCACCGATGATCACCGAATAGATGAAGAAGGTCACATAGCCCGCGCCCAGCGACATGGCTGACACCCCCGCCGTCTCCGCGCCCTTGACCAGCGAACCCGCCGGCAGGCCCTCGAACCACGGACGGAACACCGAGGTGAAACCCCCGCCTTCGGCCACCCGCGCCGATCCCTCGACGATGCGCCCGCTCTGCGAAGCCACGATCTTGCCGATAATGGCGTAGAGCGAACTGAACAGGGCGTACTGGGTCGCCGTGAAACCTGTCGCCGTCAGGCTGGACATATAGACGATCAGCGCCGTCCCCGCGTAGCCGGTGGCGAAATTATCGATGGTGATCGCCCCGTAGAGCGCCGCCATACTGGGCCCCTGGGTCGCCAATCCGATGAACACAAGATTCGACAGCGGACTGGCGAATACTCCGATCACCATGGTGCGCAGGATGCCGAACCGGGTCACGGACCAGGCCCCGACTGTGATCCCGACCAGCGACGCCACCACCCCGTAAACCTTACGAACCTCGGCGATCTGGGTAAGGCTGAAGCCCAGGTCGATGTAGAAGGGGTTCATCAGGTTCAGCACGAAATCGGACAGCCGGTACATGCAGATCAGCGCCAGGATCAGCAGGCCGAATTTCAGGCTGAAGCGATCGAAGAAATTCCCCAACGGCTCGCCATAGGCGCGGCGAAGATAGACCCCCGGCCGGGTCGGCGTTCCCGGCAGCGGCACGCAGGCCAGAGCGATCAGACCCAGGCCCGCCAGCACCGCCGGGAACTGGATGAAGATGCCGGTCTGGCGGGATTCCCACACCGCCTTGAAAGCCTCCGCCGCCTCGGCCGACTGGCCGAACAGGCCGAAGCCGGCGTTCAGGAAGGTGGCGTTGGCGGCGAGGCCCGACCCGGCCAGGAGTGCGCCCAGCAGGATCAGCGCCAGGCGTCCGCCCCATTCGAGGGCCTCGCGCGCCGGCTGGGGACTCATGTCGGCGGTCAGGTTGACCCGCGGCCGCTGGGCCTTCTCGCGAGGCGCCAGCAGCGTCGCGCCGACCGCGACCAGCATGCAGCCGGACATGACCGCATAGGACAGGTTCCAGCCATAGGCGTCGGCCAGCACCAGCGGCAGGGCGCCGGCTGTGATCATGGCGATGCGGTAGCCCCACTGATAGGCCGCCGCCATGGTGCCGTAGAAGGTCTCGTCCACCACCTCGATGCGCCAGGCGTCGATGGCGATGTCCTGGGTCGCGCCGAACAGACCGACCATGGCGGCCAGCAAGGCCACCTGTCCCAGATTCAGCGCCGGGTCCGACCCGGCGATCAGCCACAGGCCCAGCACGATCAGCACCTGCATCAGGGCCATCCACGACCGGCGCTGGCCCAGCAAGCCATGCAGGACCGGGATCCTCACCCGGTCGACCAGCGGTGCCCATACGAATTTGAGGGCATAGGACAGGGTAGCCAGGGCGAAGACGGTGATGTCCTGGAGCGACAGGTCGGACTGGCGCAACCAGGCCGACAGGGTGTCGAAGATCAGGAAATAGGGCAGACCCGCCGCAGCACCGAGGAACAACATGACCAGCACGCGCCGGTCCCGCAGAGACTTGATGAATTCCCAGGTCGTCTGCTTGACGGCGGCGGCTTCGGTCATCGATGCGTCTCTCCGGGACGCCCCCGCGCCCTTATCCGGTGGCGACCTTGGCGCGGTCCGTGCGGTTCGTCCAGCGGGCGAGTGAGGCGCGCAGGGATTCCAGCTCCAGCGGCTTGACCAGATGGTCGTCCATCCCGGCCTCGAGACAGGCCTTGCGGTCCTCGGCGAAGGCGTTGGCGGTCAGGGCGACGATCGGGGTGCGGTCGCCGCAGGCGCGGATGGCGCGGGCGGCACCGGGGCCGTCCATGCCGGGCATGCGCATATCCATGAACACCAGATCATAGCGCGCGCGCTTCATCGCATCGACCGCCTCATGGCCGTTGGCGGCGGTCTCGACCGCGCAACCCTCGCGACGCAACAGGGTCGTGGCCAGCAGAGCCCCGACCGGATTGTCCTCGACCAGCAGCACCTGCGTGCCGGAGAACCGGGCCGGAGTGACCCGGTCGTCCTCGGCGGGCGACGACTGCGCTGCGCCGGGCTGCGGGGCGAAGCCATGGCCTGACGCCGCCAGCACCCGTTCGGCCAGGGAGGCGCGGCGCAGGGGTTTGATCAGATAGCCGTGGAAGCCCGCGCCACGATACCGGGCGATCAGGTCGCGCTCGGCGGGTTTGAGCAGGACGATGGCACGCCCCGTCGGGGGCCGCGACGCCAGACCCTGGAGCGTCTCGCGGGCGGCGTGGTCGATCAGCACGACGGCCGCGTCCGCCTGCACCGTTCCGCCCGAGGCCTCGACCTGGTCCCTGGCGGTGGCGCGAATGAAGGCATCTGGGCTGACCACGGCGACGCTGTGACCGGCCAGCGGGGCACCGCGCGACGCGGCGTTCGCGGCGGCGTCGAAGGTCGCCTCGAACCGGAAGCGAGCGCCGGGGCCGTCGGGGCGGTCACCGACCGTCACTGAGCCACGCATGGCAGCGGCCAGTTTGGAGACCACCGCCAGCCCCAGACCGGCCCCGCCGAAGCGACTGGCATCCGAGGCGTCGACATGGCCGAACTCCTCGAAGATACGCGCCCGTGCCTCGGCCGGCACGCCGGGGCCGGTATCGTCGATGATGAAGGCCAGTAGAGGCGATGCGTCGGATCCGCCGGTCCGTTCGACCGCGATGCGAACGCCGCCCGTCTCGGTGAATTTGACGGCATTTCCGGCCAGGTTGAACAGCACCTGCCGCAACCGGCCTTCATCGCCCATGATATCGACCGCCCCGGGCGCGACCGACCAGGCGATCTCGAGCCCCTTTTCATGAGCGCGCGGGCTGAGCAGTTCGGCCACGCCGCGAACCAGCCCCTCCAGATCGACCGGGGCGTGGTCGAACTCCAGCTTGCCGGCCTCAAGCCGGGCATAGTCGAGCAGGTCGTTGACCAGACCCAGCAGGTGTTCGGCCGACGAGCGCGCCGCCTCGGCATAGGCGCGCTGGGCCCCATCGAGCCGGGTTCGCGACAGCAGGCCCAGCATACCGATGACGCCGTTCAGCGGCGTACGCATCTCGTGGCTCATCAGGCGCAGGAACTGCTGTTCCGGAACCTCTGCCTGTGCCCCTGCCTTCACCCGCCGCGCCATCATCATCTCCTTGCCGGACAGGATGCGACGCAAGGCGTTAAGACGGGGTTGGGCTCAGAAGGCGGCTGTCTCCGTCCTTGTACCGGACTGACGCTCGAAATCGCCCTGGGCGCCGACGGTCGAGCGGCGATAGACCAGAGCCTCGGCGATATGGCGACGTAGCACCCCGTCGCAGCCGTCCAGATCGGCGATGGTGCGGGCCAGCCTCAAGGTGCGGGTCCAGCCGCGGGCGGTCAGGCCCCCGGCCTCCCCGGCCCGCATCAACAAGGCCCGTCCGGCCTCATCGGGGGTGGCGAACCGGTCCAGGGTCTCACCCGAGGCGCGGGCGTTGACGGCCTGGTCGCGGGCGGTGTCCGGGTCGATTCCGGCGACGCGGAGGCGGTCCTCCTGCATCGCCCGGGCGGCCAGCACCCGGGCCGAGGCCTCGGCCGTGCCTTCGGCGGGCGGTGGCAGGGCCATGTCGGCGGCGGTGACCGGCGGGGTTTCTACCGTCAGGTCGATACGGTCAAACATCGGCCCCGAGATACGGTTCTGATAGTCACGCTGGCAGCGCGGTGCCTTGCCGCACGCCCCCTTGCCACCGCCGCCGATTCCGCAGCGGCAGGGATTCATGGCGGCGATCAGCTGGAACCGGGCCGGATAGCGGACATGGGCATTGGCCCGCGCCACCACGATCTCGCCGGTCTCCAGTGGCGCGCGCAGGGAATCCAGGGCCTGGGCGCTGAATTCCGGTATTAGGTAGCAAACACACCACATATGATGATGCTTCCTTCGGGGGTCCGGGGGTATTTTCGTCGCCATGGAACGCCCGAATACGATCTCCGGCCTACAGGCCAAACGCCGCCAGCTTGTGAAGCTGCGTAAGGACCTGGAGCGAGACGCCCGCAAGGTGACGTGCGATCTCGACCACATCGACGCTTGCATCCGGCTCTTTGACCCGGCAGCGGACACAGCCGCCTCCATCCAGCGATACGCGACGAAGCACCGGGCGCGGAAAGGCCAGATGCGGCGGTTCGTTCTGGACCGGCTGAAGGACGCGACTGTGCCGCTGACGTCGCTGGACATCGCGGAGGTGTGGATTGCCGACAGGGGCCTGAAAACCGATCACGGCACGAAGGTGATGATTAGAAGGCGTGTGGGGTCGTGTCTGACCACGCTACAGGCTCAGGGGGTGATTGTCGGCGAGGGAGCGGTGAACCGGCGGTGGGTTCTGCACCCCCCTTTGATTGGCGGGCATTGACTCAAGCGGGATATATCCCTCGGTTGGCAAGGAGGTTATGGGCTCTGGGGTCTAGCGGAGGCTTGCGGTCCCGACGTCAGTGCGATCTGAATTTCTGGAACCTGGTCCCTAATCCCCGATCCTTGATCCCTCGCCTCGCTTCTTCTCCACCGCATCCCACATCAACGCCGCCGCATCGACGCCGGTGAAGGCCTTCAGCTGCTGCGCCCCGGTGGGCGAGGTGACGTTGATCTCGGTCAGATAGTCGCCGATCACATCAATGCCGACAAAGATCAGGCCGCGCCTTTTCAGCTCGGGGCCGATGGCGGCACAGATTTCGCGATCACGTTCGGTCAGTTCAACCGGCGCCGCCGTACCGCCGACCCGCAGATTGGAACGGACCTGGCCGGTGGCCGGAATGCGGTTGATGGCCCCGACGGCTTCTCCGTCGATCAGGATGATGCGCTTGTCGCCTTTCGACACCGCCGGGATGAATTTCTGGATCACCAGCGGATCACGGCTGCCGGTCGCATGGATTTCGATCAGGGCTTCCAGATTGGGGTCGCCGGCCTTGAGCTTGACCACCCCCGAACCGGCCGCGCCGTGCAGCGGTTTGAGCACCACATCGCCGTGGCGTTCGTGAAAATCGACCAGGGCGACCGGGTCTGAACTGATCAGGGTCGGTGGGGTCAGGCCGGGGAATTTCGTCACCAGAAGTTTTTCGGGCGCACTGCGAACCTCGGCCGGATCGTTCACCACCAGGGTCCCGGGATGCACCGTCTCCAGCAGATAGGTCGATGTGACATAGGCCATGTCGAATGGTGGGTCCTGACGCATCAGGATAACATCGACGTCCACCGCCAGATCCAGCATCACCTCATCGCCGAGGGTGACGTGGTCACCGGCCGTCTGCCGCATCTCGATTACCGGACGGGCGCGGCAGAACAGGCGGCCGTCCTCCAGCGCCAGGGTACGGACATCATAGACCCACTGGGCATGCCCCCGGTCCCGGGCCGTGGTCATCATCAACCAGGTCGTATCGGACTCGATATCGACCGCTTCGACGGGGTCCATCTGGATCGCGACTCTGAGCATCGAATGTCCTTCCAAGCATTAGATATCTGGCTAATGGGAGTCTCGGCAGCGGCGCGCAAGGCTTGACGACGGGGCTTGGGTGAAGAGTGCTGGCAAGCCGTAGCCGCACCCGATCAACCGACATCCGGCGCGTCGTGAATGGCACAGGCGATGGCCGCCTCATCGCGGATCATGCAGCGCTCCTCCCGAAGGCGACAACCCCGCGACGATGGCGCGGAAACCGGCCCGGGGCCAGCGCCACTACGTCGATCCGGAGCACATGACCGGCGAGGCCGGGCCTCTGGCGCAACACCGACCGGCCGGCGGCCAGCAGGCGATCATACTGATCCGGGCCGAGGGCGGTCAGGGCGGCCTCCAGCGTGGCGCGGCGCTTGACCTCCACCACGGCCAGCACCCTGCCGCGGCGGGCGAGGATGTCGATCTCGCCGGCGCGGGTCTTCAGGCGGAAGCCGAGCACCTGATAACCCTTGGCCATCAGCAGGGCGGCCGCCCACCATTCGGAGCGGTGGCCCAGTCGATGGGAGACAGCGCCGAGGGCGACGCGCCAGCCGCGCTTGGCCCGCACCACCTTCGGGGCCTTGACCCGTGTCGGGGGCCGCTGCGGGCTCACCGGCCCTGCAACTCGAGCGCCCGCTTGTAGAGCGGCTTGCGCGGCAGATTCAGCGCCTTCGACACCTCCGCCGCCGCCTCGCCGGGCGGCAGCCGGGTCATGGCCTCGGCCAGGGCCGCGTCAGCGTCCGCGTCGGAGGCGACCTCGGCCTCGCCCGGCCCGACGACGATGACGATCTCGCCCTTGGGCGACTGGCAGCGCGGGTCTGTCGCCAGTTCGGCCAGCGATCCGCGCGCACATTCTTCGTAGAGTTTGGTCAGTTCGCGGGCCACGGCAGCCGGGCGCGGGCCGAGCACGTCGGCCATGTCGGCCAGACTGTCGGCCAGACGCGGGCCGCTCTCGAAGAAGACCAGGGTCTGGCGGGCGGTGCGGACCTCTTCCAGCGCCGCGCGGCGGGGTCCCGATTTTGGCGGCAGGAAGCCGGCGAACAGCACCCGGTCGGCGGGCAGGCCGGCGATACACAGGGCCGCCAGCAGGCTGGAGGCACCGGGGATCGGATGCACCGGCAAACCCGCCGCGATCACCGCCCGGGCCACGACAAAGCCCGGATCATTGACCATCGGCGTGCCCGCATCCGAGACCAGCGCCACCACCTCACCGGCGCGCAGCCGCTCGATCGCCCCCTCGGCCGCCCTCGCCGAGGCATGGTCGTCGCAGCGTTCCAGCCTCGCCTTGAGCCCATAGGCCGACAGTAATTTGCCGGTCACCCGTGTGTCCTCGGCCAGCACCAGATCGGCGGCGGCCAGAACGTCCAGCGCCCGCAGGGTCATGTCCCGCAGGTTCCCGATCGGCGTCGCCACCAGATAGAGCCCCGGCGCCACCGGGCGCGGCGGCGGGGCGGTCGGCGGAAACGGTGAGGGATCAGGCATCGGCTACAGGGCCTTCTTGTAGCCGAGATGGCTGGCGGTGAATCCGAGTTGTTCATAGAAGACGTGCGCCTCGGGTCGTTCCCGATCTGTGGTCAGTTGGACCAGACCGCAGCCGCGCAACCGGCACTCCGTGATCGCCCACTCGAAGAAGCGGCGGCCCAGCCCGGCACCACGATGGCTCGCGGCAATGCGCACCCCTTCGACCTGCCCGCGCCACATTCCCTTTCGCGACAGGCCGGGGATGAAGGTGATCTGAAGGGTTCCGATCACGCGATCACCCTCAGTCACCACCGTGAGGAGTTGGTTGGGATCCCTGTCGATCACGTCGAACGCCGCCGTATAGGCCCGCGCCGGAGGCACGGATGCATCTTCCCGTGTCTGACCGAGAGGGTCGTCGGCCAGCAGACCGATGATTGATGGTATGTCCGACGCCGAAGCGCGGCGAAAGGTGATGCTCTCCATATGTCCAGCATAGAGACGTCGTCCCTCCAGGTCAGCAGTGCTCTCAGCACGCAGTCAAGCACGGGCCGACCAGCGCCGTCGGCAGGGTGACCCCGGAAAAATGCCGAAAAGCGAGACTCTCGCACCTCTGCGGCGGACGCTGGTCGGGAGGAATTGCGCGGCTTGGCGCAGCTTGGTGCGAGGTCCGGCCAAGGCAGGTCGGTTCAGATAGCGATGTCAAAGACCGTGGCGGCGGGATTTCAGTCCCGAACGGCGTATTTTATCACGGTGAAGCGCGCTGCCAGACAAACAAGCGGACCTTCGGCAACAGATCAGGGGCGAGATGGTAGGGTCGGGGGTGCGAAAGGGGCGGACGGTAGAGAGCGGGAGTGACGGGTTCAGCTGCGGCTGATGCCCATCAATGTGAAGCGGTTTTTAGCCTTGTGACAAGCCGGACGCGCAACCTCGGGGGGTGAGACGGGTTTCTTTCGCAGAGCAACCCGGAGCCCCTGATGACCGATCACGAAAATTTCGCGCCGACGGCCCAGGCGGCCCGGGCTGCGAGGACGATGGAGGTTCAAATCAACACCGCCAACAGTATCGAGGGCTCGTCGGCCGCGACCGCAAGGCTGGAAGCGTCGGTGAGAGACCATCTTTTGCGCTTCCGTGACCGCCCCACCCGGGCGGAAGTCCACCTTGATGACGACGAGCAGCAAGACCTGACCGCACTGGTGTTTCTGGGGCGTGGCGACTCCACTCTGGCGGAATGGCCGCAGGCCCGGCAAGCCGCAGGCGAGATCGGTCGGGCGCGGGGCCCCCGCTACATCGCTGAAATTCCGCTGGTGAGCGACTACCTCGAAGAAGGGCTCTCCCGGTTCAATGAAACCGTCGAAGACTATCTCGACCGTCACTGAAGCCTTGAGGAGATCGTATCTCGTGACGAAGAGCAAAGCGCCAACGCCCCCGCAACCCGGCGCCCCCGGCTATGGCCGCGACAACGAATTGGAACAGGATCGGGGCACACAGCGACCAGCGGCGGCCGACCTGGACAGCACCGAGGCCAAGGCCGAGCAGGAGCCGATTCTGGGGCCGGGGCTGGACCCCGACATGTCACCTGAAACGGCAAGGCCCCAAGGCGAAATGGGAGAAGCCGGAATGACCCATCAGAACCGATCTGATCGGCAGCGCGAAAGCGATGTAGATGCCGCTTTTGCCGTTGCCGCAAAACGTTTGGTCGGAAAGCCTGACCAGCTAAAGCCTGAGCTGGATGGGACGGAGGATCGGCAGGAGGCTCTCATCGATGAGGGACTGGAGGAAACCTTCCCGGCTAGCGATCCCGTGGCGGCAAAACAGATCACGTGAACCGCTTTCACACTCGACCTGTCCACGCCCCGCCATCGATGCCCGGTACCCGGCATACGACCTTGCCACCCGGTGGTCCGTCGCGCAGGAAAGAAAGGTCGGCGGCGGCCATGGCCCAGGGCTCCGCTGCCAGCGACCCGCCCGTCGGTTTCGAGGGTCGGGTCTGTCGTCTGGTCTTGTTCCCCCGGCCCCTCCGGCCCATCATCCGTAGCGACCGGTGTTTTCGTTCACAACCCGCCCGGCGCGCACGATCCAAAGGGACACAGGATGCCGGACTGGGATTTTCTGATCGACCGGACAGACCTGTCCCGCACCGCGATTCACACCCTGCCCGCGCCCGACACAGTCGAACTCAACGGCGGCGAGGTCGTGATGGCAGTGGAACGGTTTGCCCTGACGGCCAACAACATCACCTACGGCGTCTACGGCGACCGCCTCGGCTACTGGCGGTTCTTTCCGGCGGATGGAAACCTGGGCCGGATTCCGGTCTGGGGCTTTGCCCGGGTGTTACGCTCGACGGTCGAGACGATCCCCGTCGGCACGCGCCTGTTCGGCTATCTGCCGATGTCGACTTATTGGGTCACCCGGCTGGAGCGCAAGGCTTGGGGGGTGATCGATGTGTCGCCGCATCGGGCCGATCTGCCGTCGGCCTACAACAGTCTGATTGAGGCCCTGCCCGGCGCGCTCGACGACCAGATCGCGCTGCTACGTCCGCTATTCCTGACCGCCTTCCTGCTGGACGACTATTTCGCCGAGAACGAGGATTTCGGCGCGACCACCTTCATCCTGTCCAGCGCTTCCAGCAAGACCGCCCTCGGCCTCGGCTGGCTTCTGGCCCAGCGCGGCGTGCGTGTCATCGGCCTGACCTCGCCGCGCAACACCGGCTTTGTCGAAAGCGTCGGCTATTTCGCCGAAACCCGGACCTATGAGAGCCTTGCCGACACCCCGGTTGCAGGGCAGGTGGTGTTCGCTGATTTCGCCGGCAACCCGGAGGTCGTCGCCGCGGTCCATCACAGCCTCGGCGAACAACTGGTCCACAGCGCGGTCGTGGGCAGCACCCATCAGTCCGGCGGCGCCGTCGGCCCGGGCCGGCTGCCGGGGCCCCGGCCGGTCTTCTTCTTCGCACCGGATCGGGTCCGCCAGCGCTCAAAGGACTGGGGCAGCGAGGTGTTCAACGCCCGGATACAGGCGGCGCTGGAAGGCTTCATCGCCGCCAACGGCTGGCTGCGGGTCGAGACCCATACGGGTGCCGACGCCCTCGAGACTGTGTACCAGAGCGTTCTCTCCGGTCGGGCTCGCCCTGAAGAGGGCATTATGGTGTCGCCCGGCTCCGGCGCGGGGGGCTGAAAGAAGACCATGCGAACCCTCTCCAGACCGGTTGTTCTGCTCGTGGCGGCGGCGCTGATCCTCGCCGTGATTGCGGGAATCGTGCTGTCGCGACGACCTGCCGAGGTCACGGTTCTGGAGATCAAACCCCGGACCATCGAACAGGCCCTGTCTGTGGTCGGGCGCGCCCGTCCGACCCAGCTGGTCCAGGTCTCATCGCCCAACTCCGGCCAGGTCATCCGCCTGTTTTACGACGACGGCGACCGGGTCGCGGCGGGCGATCCGCTGGCGATCATCCTGGCCACCGTCGAACAGGCCCAGACCGAGGTCGATGTGGCGCGGGCGGGTGCCGCGCGGGCGGCGGCGACCGAGGCGCGGCTGAACTATCAGAGAACCCGGACCCTTTTTGAGCGGGGCTTTGCCGCCCGGGCGGCGCTGGACGCCGCGCGCGCCAGCCTGGACACGGCAGAGGCCAATGTCGCAGCCGCCTCGGCTTCGGTTCGTGCATCGGCCGAGCGGGCGCGGGAGTTCACCATCCGGGCACCGATGGCCGGGGTGGTGCTGGTGCGTCCCATCGACAACGGTCAGGTCGTCGGGGCAGGCGAAACCCTGTTTGAACTGGGCTCGGCCACCGGCGTCGAAATCCGCGCCGAGGTCGAGGAAGCCTATGCCGATGCCCTCAGGCCCGGTCAGGCGGCGCGGGCCGCCCTGTCAGGCTCGACCGAGATTTTCCCGGCCCGGGTGACCGAGGTTTCGCCCCGGATTGATTCCAGCACCGGCGGACGGCTGTTGCGGCTGTCATCGGAGGGGGCCCAGGGTCTTTCGCCGGGGCGCTCCATCGACGTGACCATCATCGTCGACCAGCGCGAGGATACGGTCGTGGTGCCGCGCAGTGCCGTGGTGGACGCCACCGCCGCGCCCAAGGTCTATGTCATCGACGCCGACGACATCGTGCGGGTCCGGCCGATCACCCTGGCGCGCTGGCCCTCGGTCAACGCCATTGTGGAACGCGGACTGGCGGCCGGAGACCGGGTGGTGCTGGAGCCCGGTTCCACAAGCCCCGGGACCCGAGTTCGCACCGTAGCAGCTCCGTCGGGCGGCTGACGCCATGTTCGCCCTTCAGGTCGCACGGCGCTATATGCTGTCGAACCCGTCGCAGACCCTGCTGCTGATCGCGGGAGTCGCCCTGGGGGTGACCGTCTTTGTCTTCATCACCGCCCTGATCGCCGGCCTTGCCATCCGCCTGACGGATCAGGTGACCGGCAACAGCGCCCACATCAGTCTTGAGCCGCCCACCCGTGTGGCCCGGGTGCTGACGGGGCCGGACCTGCCGGTGGAATCTGTGGCCCTGGTGTCCACCTTCCAGCGCCAGCAGATCCGCGACTGGCCGATGGTGGTCGAACTGCTGCGTTCCAATCCCGACGTCTCCGCCATCAGTACCCAGATTTCCGGGAGCGCCTTTCTGGTCAAGAGCGAGGCGGTGACGGCCGTGTCGATCATCGGCGTGGATCCGCAGGGGATCGACGCCATTTCCCAGATCACCCCGAACATCATGGATGGCAACGGCGATCTGGGGGCGGACGGGCTGTTGATCGGTGTGCGTATGGCCGAGAATCTCGGGCTGAGCGCCGGCCAGTCCATCCTGCTGCGCACTGAACGCGGGGTGGAGCGGCAACTGACAGTCAAGGGCGTGTTCAGCACCGGCCTGCAGAGCTTGGACGAGCGCGTCGCCTTCATGTCGCTGCAGACGGCGCGACCGCTGTTTGTCCTGCCGCAGGGGGTGACCAATATCGAGGTCAAGCTGAAGGACCCCGAAGACGCCCGTGCCACGGCGCGTTTCTTGGCCGAGGCGACGGGGCTGCGCGCCACACCCTGGCAGGAGAAGAATCTGAGCCTGGAGGACGCCTTGCAGGCCCAGGGGCAGACGGGGACATTGATCCAGATCTTCTCACTGATCTCGATCATCATCGGCGTGGCCAGCGCCTTGGTGCTGTCGGCCTACAGGCGGCGCGGCGAGGTCGGGATCATGCGCGCTTTTGGCGTGCCGGGCGGGTTCATCCTGTGGGTCTTCCTGCTGCAGGGGCTTTTGATCGGCCTGATCGGGGGCCTGATCGGTTGCGCCACCGGCTATGGCCTCTGTGTCTGGCTGGAGGGTATCACCCGGGTGGACGGCGTCCCGGCACTGCCCATAGCGCCGGCACAGGGCGGCTATGTCGCGGCCCTGGTCCTGACCACACTGGGGGCGGTGATCGCCTCGATCCTGCCCGCGCGGTCGGCCTCGAAGGTCGATCCGCTTGAGGCCATCCAGCAATGACGCGGGTGCTGGAAGCGACAGGGATCGAAAAGGTCTTCCGCAACGGCGACGAGGAAACACGGGTGCTGAACGGCATCGACCTGACGCTCGACAAGGGCGAGCTGGTGGCGCTGCTGGGGGCATCGGGATCGGGCAAGTCGACGCTGTTGTCGATCATCGGCCTGCTGCTGCGTCCGACGGCGGGAAGCCTGACCATCAGCGGCGAACGGGTGGACCGTCTGTCGGAGCGGGAGCGGGCGCGGTTTCGCAATCGCCGGCTCGGCTTTGTCTTCCAGTTCCACCACCTGCTGCCCGATTTCACGGCGATGGAGAATGTCGCCTTTCCCGCCGCAGCCCCGGCCGGGGGCATATCGCGCGTGATGCGCGACCGCGCCCGCGACCTGCTGACACGGGTCGGTCTGGAGGACCGGATCGACTTTCCGGCCACCCGGTTGTCGGGCGGGCAGAAGCAGCGGGTCGCTATCGCCCGCGCCCTGATGAACCGGCCTGACCTGATCATCGCCGATGAGCCGACCGGCAATCTGGATCGGGAATCGGCGGATCGGGTGCTGGATCTGATGCGCGAAGTGAACCGGGAGGACGGGGGCACCTTCATGATCTGTACCCATGATGAGGGCGTCGCCGCGCGGTGCAGCCGGCGCCTGACCCTGATCGACGGGCAGCTGGCCTCGAATGTCAGCGGGACTGTGGACGCGCTCTGACCAGACCGGGGCCGGCCTCGGAACGGGGCGTCAAACCAGCAGCGCCTTCAGCACGGCGTCGAGCACCGGGCGGCCGGTCGCCGTCGCTCTGACCCGTTCCGCCGCTACGGCCAGGAAACCATCGGCGATCAGTGCAGCGAGCGGCCCTTGATCGATCGGCCGGTCCAGCGCCGCCAGATCGGTCAGCGCCACCCCCTCGACCGTTCGCAGGCCCAGCAGCACCGTCTCCTCGGTCGCATCGCGCGCCGACTGCGCCTCCCGCTCGTTCCAGGGCGCGCCCTCCGTAACGCCGGCGACATAGGCCCCGATACCCTTGTGCGCGACGGTTGCCGTCCGCACGCCGTCCAGCGTCAGCCGCCCGTGCGCCCCGGGTCCCACGCCCAGATAGTCGCCGCCGCGCCAGACATGCAGATTGTGGGCCGAGCGGGCAGCCTCGCCGCAAGCGTGGTTCGAGACCTCATAGGCGTCGAAGCCGGCGGCCTCGAGCACCGTCTGGGTGGTCTCATAGAGGGCGGCGGCGCGGTCCTCGTCCAGCGGGGTCCAGGCCCCACGAGCGACGGCGCGGCCAAAGGCGGTCGTCGGCTCGATGGTCAGTTGATAGGGCGAGACGTGTTCGAAGCCGAGATCGAGTGCCTCGGTCAGTTCGGCGCGCCATCCCTCCACGGTCTGGTCGGGCAGGGCATGGATCAGGTCGATCGACAGGCGCGGGAAGGCGCGGGCGGCGACGGCGACGGCGCGCCGGGCCTCGTCCGCCGAATGATTGCGGCCGAGGAAGGCCAGGGCCGCATCGTCCAGCGCCTGCACTCCCATCGACAGGCGGTTGACCCCGGCGTCGGCCAGAGCCTTGAACCGGGCCGCCTCGGCGTCGGTGGGATTGGCCTCAAGCGTGATCTCGATATCGCCGCGCGGCGGGAACAGGCTGCGGGCGCGGGCGATGAGGGCCGCCACGGCGTCCGGTGCCATCAGCGAAGGCGTACCGCCGCCAAAGAAGATCGACGCCAGCCGGCGCGGGCCGGTCAGTGCCGCCTGCGCCTCGATGTCGGCGAGGATGGCCGTAACCAGCGCGGCCTGTTCCTCGACCTTGCCCCGGTCCCGGACGACGTTGAAGTCGCAATAGGGGCAGATGCGCGCGCAGTAGGGCCAGTGGACATAAAGCGCCACGTCGGTTCCGGGGTCGGGTACTGGATCAGTCAATCAAGCACGTCTTCAGCTTGGCGAACGCCCGCGCCCGGTGGCTGATCGAATCCTTCAACACCGGGTCCAGTTCGCCGAAGGTCTGCGTCTGGCCCTCGGGGATGAAGATCGGGTCATAGCCGAAGCCGCGGTCGCCGCGCGGAGGAAAGGTCAGCAGGCCGTCGACCCGGCCCTCGACCACCACCGCCGGACCATCGGGCCAGGCCACGGCCAGGGCGGAGGTGAACCAGGCGCGACGATCCGATGACCCGGTCTCCTCCAGCCGCTCCTCGACGCGGCGCATGGCGAAGGTGAAATCCTTGTCAGGCCCGGCCCATCGTGCCGAGAAAATGCCCGGTGCCCCATCCAGCGCCGCCACCGACAGGCCCGAGTCGTCGGCCAGGGCGACCTCACCGGCGCGGTCGGCCGCATGGCGGGCCTTGAGCAGGGCATTGCCGACGAAAGTGCTCTCGGTTTCGTCCGGCTCGGGCAGATTCAGGCTGGCGGCCGTGACCACCACGTAATGTCCGTCCAGCAGGGCGTCGATCTCGACCGCCTTGCCGGGATTGTGAGTCGCCACGATCAGACGCATGCCCTTGATAAGCTTGAGATTCATTTCGATCACGGCTCCGCAACAATCTATTGCCAAAGTTTAATATCGTTAAACGATATGTAACGTGCCTTTTCTCTAGGCACGGCCTATCTATGTCTTCAGGAACGAACGCCGCAACGTTCCCCGATCAAGCCGATACCGACAAGATCGATGCAGCGGAACACCAAAACAGGGGTGAAAAACACTCCTAACTCAGGATCAACGGAGAACCACCATGAAGACCATGAGCGTTTCCTATTTCATCGAGAAGATCGGCCACGGCATCCTCAACACCTTCCTGCTCGCCGCCCTGCCGACCGCCCTCGTCGTCTCCCTGCTCCAGGCCCTGTGATTTCAGTCTGGCCTCAACCGTCCCAGGGGCGGCGGGCCAAACAGTCTGGCCTCAAATAGCCCATCGGGCGACCGGCCAAAACACCCGGCCTCAACCAGTCAAAAGGCGACAGGCCAAACAAAGTCTCACAGGAGCTTTGACGACCGGCATGACAATCGCGATGAATAAGACCGCGTGCGGGTTCGCCGGACCCCGCGCGGCATCCTCGCCCCGCTGACCGGCCCGCTTACAGAGAGCTCGACCCATGCGTTTCCCGAAGTCGATATCGCCCGGGATCCGCCTGCCTTTCGTCCGGACCCCGGCCCTGCCGGCTCTCGGTCCCGGGTCCATGTCCATCCTGCTCGGCGTCGCCCTCGGAGCCGCCTTCTGGATCCTGGCCATGCTGACGTTCGCCGCCGTTCTCGTTTTCCTCTTCATCGCCTTCGTGCCGATGGGGCCGCTCGATCTGATCGCGACCTCGGACAACGGCGGCACCAGCATCCCCGTGCCGCGCGCCTATTTCCTGTTCGGGGTCGGTGCCTTCGCCGGTTATTTCGCCGGTTTCGCCCTGATCCTCCGCCACCTGCGCCGCATCGTCTTCAGCCTGCGCATCGGCGACCCCTTCCAGCCCGCCAATGTCAGCCGTCTGAAACAGATCGGCCTGATTCTGGCGGTGGTCACCGGCGGCACCTGGATCGGCCAGACCCTGGTGTCCCGGCTGGTGCGCGGTGCCCTGGAGCCGCCGAGCTTTTTCGACCTGGTGACCCCCGCCTTTTCCGTCCTTGTCGTCTTCGTCCTGGCCGAAGTGTTCCGTGAAGGGGCCCGCCTGCGCCGCGAGTCGGAATTGACAATATGAGTAGCCGCGCGATCAAAAGGCTCCGATTTTTCGACCTGATGCGCGGCGGGTTGAGTGGCAGCGTGATTGTAAGGCTCAGCCTGTTGATGCTTGGTACCGCCCTTCGGCTCGACCCGTCGCGCGGCGGGCGATAGAGAACCCTCCATGGCCATCCGCGTGCAACTCGACCGCATCCTTCTTGAACGGCGTATGTCGCTGACCGAGTTGGCCGACCGCGTCGGCGTGACCCTGGCCAATCTGTCGATCCTCAAGACGGGTAAGGCGCGCGCCATCCGCTTCTCCACCCTGGACGCCCTGTGCCGCGAGCTGAACTGCCAGCCCGGCGACCTGCTGACCCAGGAGCCAGGCCCGCAGGACCCCGGCTCGGACGAGGACGTCGACGGGAACGACCCCGGCTCTACATGAGCCGCCGCGACGACCTGAGCCCCGACGACCGACGCCTATGGGCCCGCGTCGCCGGGTCGGTGACGCCGTCGAAACCGAAGAAGGCCTTGCGGGTTATTCCGGGTGCCGCCGTGATCGACCCGTCCACCGCTCCCCGTGCACAAGGACCGGTCCGGTCCCGCGTCGCTCCACCCGTCTGGACCCCGCCGGCCCCGGTAGCCCCCGACCGGCCACGCGGCCATCCGGAAGAACTGGAGCCCCGTCGCCAGCGCCGTCTGTCGCGGGAACGCGATCCGATCGAGTCGAAGATCGACCTGCACGGCTATGGCCGCTTCCAGGCCCAGGATGCCCTGACCGCCTTCCTGCTGGGCGCGCAGGCGCGCGGCTATCGCTCGGTCCTGGTGGTGACCGGACAGGGCCGGCGCGGTGGCACGGGCGTGATCCGCGCCTCGGTCCACGAATGGCTGCAGGCCCCGGCCCTGCGCGGGGTGGTCTCAGGCTTCGCGGCCGCCGCCCGCCACCATGGCGGCGACGGGGCGCTGTATGTGACGATCCGGCGGGGGTGAGTGATGAGTGGTTAGTGGTTGCGACTTCCCTGATGGCGGAAGAGCGGCGCCGCCCGGGACCGCTGCACGGTGCCTGCCAGCCACTAATCACTAACCACTCATCACCGCGTCGCTACCGAAGCGTCAGCCCCGCGTCTCTCGCCAGAGCTTCCAGCGACACCATCGGCCGCGGACCCCAGTGGGCGATGACCTCGGCGGCCGCCAGCGAGCCGAGTTTGCCGGCGTCTTCCAGCGACAGGCCGCGGGCGAGGCCGAGCAGGAAGCTGGCGGCGTACTGGTCGCCGGCGCCGGTGGTGTCGACCACCTTGTCGACCGGGACGGCGGCGATCTCGACGCGCTGGTCGCCGCTGACGACCACCGAACCGGCTTTGCCGCGGGTGATGGCGGCCACGTCAACCATGGACGCCAGCCGGGCGGCGGCGGCGTTGAAGTCATCCGTCTCGAACAGGGCGGCGAGTTCGCCCTCATTGGCCAGGACGATGTCGGCCGAGGCCTCGATGAAGGCCAGCAGCTCGGCGCGCCAGCGGGCGACGACGAAGGTGTCGGACAGGGTGATGGCGACCTTGCGTCCGGCGGCGTGGGCCGCCGCGGCGGCGGCCTCGAAGGCGGCGCGGGCCGGGGCCGGGTCGAAAAGGTAGCCCTCCAGATAGACGATGGCCGAGGCCGCGATCATATCGGCGTCGATGTCAGCGGCCTGCAGCTGGTTGGCGGCACCGAGGAAGGTGCACATGGTGCGCTGGGCGTCGGGGGTGACATTGATCATACAGACGCCGGTGGCCCCGCCCGCCAGCACCGGGGTGTCGAAGGCGACCCCGGCGGCGCGAATGTCGTGGCTGAAGACGCCGCCCAGCTGGTCGTCGCCGACCTTGCCGATATAGGCCGCCCGCCCGCCGAACGAGCCGATCCCGGCGACGGTATTGCCGGCCGACCCGCCCGAGGCCTCGACTCCTGCGGCCATGGCGGCATAGAGGGCGGCGCTCTGGTCCGCATCGACCAGCTGCATCGAGCCGGCGGTCAGGCCCTGGGCCCTCAGGAAGGCGGGGTCGCAGGGAGCGAGGACATCGACAATGGCGTTGCCGACGGCACAGACGTCATAGGAGGCGGGGTTCTGGGTCATGGGCCGCCCTTAGCGGACGACCGGCCCGGCGTCATCCAAAAACCCATAAGGAAAGCCTTATGCAATCATCGTCCGTTCGTTATGAGAGCGCGCATGACCGAGATCGCCGTCCTGATCCCCGACCCGTCCGACCCGTCCTTCGCCGGTCAGTGGCCGGGCGTGCTGGAGCGGCTTGGCGAGGCGCTGGCGAGGGCCGGGCTCACAGCAGTTCCGACCCCGTGGACCGACCATGTCACCGACGGCTCGGGCCTGACCCGGTTCCCTCTGGTCCTGCCGCTGATCGCCTGGGGCTATCACCGCGACCACGATCGCTGGATGCAGGCCTGCGCGACCTGGGACGAGGCCGGGCTGCGAATGCAGAACCCGCCGTCGGTGCTGGGCTGGAATTCGGACAAATCCTATCTGGGCCGGCTGGCTGACAAGGGGGTCGCCATCCCTGATACCGTCTGGATCGACGGCCCGACGCAAGGCCACGCAGACGCCACCTTCGACCGGTTCGGCGTGGATCAGATCGTGGTCAAGCCGCGGGTCTCGGGCGGGGCGTTCAGGACGCTACGGCTGTTACGGGGCGAGGTCATGGACGGCGCGCCCGAGGGTCCGGCGATGATCCAGCCCTATCTGCCGACCATCGAGACCGAGGGGGAGACGTCGCTGCTGTTCTTCGGCGGCAAGCTCAGCCATGCCGTCAACAAGCGGCCCGTCCCCGGCGAGTTCCGGGTCCAGGTCCAGTACGGCGGCGGCTATGTCGCCCTGGCCGAGCCGCCCCCCGGCGCGCGGGCGCTGGCGGAACAGACACTGGCGGCCATCGGCGAGGACCTGCTCTACGCCCGCATCGACATGGCCCCCGACGCCGACGGCGGCTGGCTGCTGATGGAGGCCGAACTGATCGAGCCGGACTTCTACCTGGGATCAGCGCCGGAGGGCGGGAGGCGGTTTGCGGAGGCGGTGCGGGAGAGGCTGTGATCCCTCTCCGTTTGGGAGAGGGCTTGCGCGCACGACGGCGCAGCCGTCGTTCTTGCGCTCAAGGGTGAGGGTCGACCGCCGGGCAGCGGCTCCGCCGCTTCAGCCATCCGACCCTCATCCGGCCCTTCGGGCCACCTTCTCCCACTGGGAGAAGGAACCTAGGCTCAGGACCCATTAAAGGGATTCACACGGTCGTGGCGATCTGATTCACTGGTGGCAGGAGGAGCCTGTCATGAGTGATCTGTTTTGGCTGACGGACAAGCAGATGCGTCGGATCAA
>Ga0105054_10004110_pt1 | contig 21957 bp, 20 predicted proteins | sample BON02_FD_78091 | JGI IMG/M metagenome (GOLD analysis project Ga0105054, IMG submission 78091) | Freshwater microbial communities from Lake Bonney liftoff mats and glacier meltwater in Antarctica - BON-02 (megahit assembly) | ecosystem: Environmental > Aquatic > Freshwater > Ice > Glacier...
TATCATAAAAAACATCCTTTTTAAAATCAATTTTTTGATCGCCAGTTAACATACCAATCCAATTGTTAACTGGTATAAGGAATAGATTATTATTAGCATAAACTCCAGCTCCAACAATATTAATATCTAAGTAGGTTTTTGAATTTGCCATACTAGAGGGGTTAATATTTACGCTATTTGTAGGAGCATAATTACTACTTATTGTACCAAATGAATTCTGAGAATACAGATTTGAAGCTATCAAAAATGTGCAACAGAAAAACAGTAAAATGAATGTTAAATTATTTTTTTTCAAACTTTAATTCTTTAACTCTAAATAGAGGAGGTAATTTATAATTTAATAGCCAGATCAAGTAACCTATTCGAGTAACCAGCTTCATTGTCGTACCAGCCAATTACTTTTATTAAATTACCCGTTACACTTGTTAATTCAGCATCAAAAATTGAACTATGAGAATCACCAACAATATCAATCGAAACTATTGGTTCCTCAGTGTATCTTAAAATCCCTTTCAATTCATTTTCAGATGCATATTTCATTGCTGCATTAATTTGTTCAACTGTCGGCGGATTTTTAACCACCAATGTTAAATCAGTCATAGAGCCATCTGGAACGGGAACTCTAAATGCACTTCCTCCCATCTTACCTTCTAATTCAGGAAAAATCTTTGACAAGGCTTTTGCAGCACCTGTACTTGTAGGAATAATAGACACTGCTGCCGCTCTTGCTCTTCTTAAGTCCGAGTGAGGAGCATCATGCAACCGTTGATCTGAAGTATAGCTGTGAACGGTTGATATATATGCATTTTCAACTTCACACATTTGAAGTAAAACCTTCAATAAAGGGGCAACTGAATTGGTTGTGCAAGAGGCGTTAGAAACTATAACATCTGAATCAGCTAACAAATAATCATTCACACCAAGTACAACCGTTTTTACGCCATCACATTTACTAGGAGCTGAAATAATCACTTTTTTAGCTCCACCAATTAAATGTTTACTTGCTTCGTTTTTAGATAAAAACAGTCCTGTAGATTCTAAAACTGTTTCAACATTGTATTCGTTCCAGGGAATTAATTCAGGATTTTTTTCTTTTATAAAAAGAATTTCTTTTCCATTTTCAAATACTATTTTATTACCGTCTACTTTGAAATCCAACTTTAAAACACCATGAACACTGTCATATTTAAACAAATGCACTAAAGTATTTATATCGGACAAATCATTTACAACAGTTACATTGATATCATTTCTCATAAGAGAAAGACGCGTAAAATATCTCCCAATTCTGCCGAATCCATTTACACCAATATTTTTCATTTCATTCTTATTTAGTAATCATGAATAGTTTATATAAAGGTATACAAGTTATTGAAATCTCAAAATATTTTAATAAAAAAAAGCGATCCAAAGACCGCTTTTAATTGCATTAATTATATAAATCAAATATTATGTGAAACACTTATATAAATAAGTTTGGTATTATTCATAAATCACATGTATAAACCCTTGTTTCGAGATCCCCTTTCCATCAAGAGTAATACCCTTTACATAATAGAAATACACACCTGCTTCTACCAAGTCACCCCCTTTTGTTTTTCCATCCCATTTTCCATTTGCAGGATCATCAAATTCAGAAATAACATTTCCCCAACGATTAACAATTACAATATTAAAAGATATGAATACATCATTATTATCTTTGATATAATACACATCATTTATATTATCACCATTCGGAGTAATAACATTTGGCATTACAACATCACAAGTCTTAATTATAATTTTTGAAGGTAAGGCAAATCCAGTAGGATTACACACATTAAACAACCTAGCAGTATATTCTCCAGGAGATGAAACAGTTATAGACGTAGTTGTTTCACCATTAGAACTCCATGCTACAAGATCAGAAGTCCATTCTATTGATTCTAAATATGTTGGATTAGAAATGTTTTCAACTGTTAAAACAACACTTTGCCCTTGACATATATCAGTATAAGTAACTAACTCTCCGTATGGAATAGGCGTGAAATTTATAGTTATTGTATCTTCATAGTTACAAGCCGACTCTTTAAAAGAAAATTTATAAATACCATACTCCGAAACTATAATCTGTGTATTTAAAGAAGTTGGCGACACAAATTTAACCGTAGCAGAAGTTGTTGGCGCTTCATATGTCCATGTCCCTAGCACTCCACTTCCACCGGAATTCTTTGTCATAAACAATGTATCTTGTGGTTGAAAAGCACATTTATTATCATTCCCTATTGTTGGATAAAACAAAGTTATGTCAGGCTGTGCATTTACAGTAATTGTTTTATCTACTGTATTGGAACAAGTAGTAACAGGTTCTGTATAAGCATAAGTAACTTTTGTTGTCCCGGTTGTTAATCCAGCCATCAAACCTGTTGTTGAATTAATTGTCCCTATTGATTGTGATTCACTGCTAAAAGAACCTCCAGTTGGCGAGCCTGTTAATGTAATTGGTGCTTTAGCACAAAAAACTGCATCACCAGTTATTGTTAATACAGGCAAAGCATTAATCGTAACAGTTAATGTTGCTGGAGTAGCACATACTGTATAACTTATAGTTACTGATCCAGCTGCAATTGCCGTAACTTCACCCGTTTGATTAATCGTACATTTAGTAAGATCACTACAAGACCAAACACATACAGAAGTTGGACCTGTGATTGCAGCAGTAGCTATTGCTGGAAGAACGATAACAGTAGCTGTAGCGTTAGATGGGCAAGTTGAAATAGAATTTGATCTCACTGTATATGTATAAGTGCCTGGAGTTGCAAATGCTGTTGATGAAACTGTAGGTACTGTCGTTGAATTCAAAGTTCCAGAGGAAGGAGGAACTAAAGTTAATATTGCATCAGATGCTGACCAATCATATGTACCATCACCACCAGAAGCGGTTAAATCAACTGTTCCACCAACACAAATAGTTGCTGTTAAAGGAGAAATAGTTGTAGGCAAAGCAACTCCACTTGTTAAAGGTAAACCAATAACAAAATCACACTCATCACTAAAGGCTCCATCAAAGACTAAATAATAATTTTGACCTACAGTTAAATTAGAAAAAGTAATATTAGTTGAGCTATGAGTAATTCTAAGAGGAGTCCAAAAATAACTATTCATAGAAACTGCATTACCCAAACCACACTCTAGAGAAGAAAAAAGGAAAATTTGAATTCATTGCCCTAGTTTACTTGAAGTCATCCAAATATCAAATGAAATTGAAGTAGATGCAGCAGTAATATTAATATAAGAATCATTTTGCAATACAGTAAGTGGAGGTAAAGCGTCAACTAATTCAGTCCAGCTATCAGTTGGCGCATAACCAACTGTTGTTCCTGAATAACCATTTAAATTACAAATAGGTTGAGAGCTTTCGCAATCATCAGAAGCAGCAGGATTACTTACAGTTGTAGGTAAATCTGATGGTGAAGTAACACATATACCAAATGTACCTGTTAAATTAGTTGCCCCAATACGTATCCACAGAGTTGAACCTGGCGTCAAATTATTTTGCGCAATTATTGGCATATTATTAAGTGTGGTAGGCGACATTCGTGTATCATTATTAGCATTAAGTAAAGTAAATGGCCCTCCACAAGTAGTTCCTGAATATATAACCATGTTAGCATCAGTCAACGAACCCACCTCAGTATCAATAATAAGAATCCCGTTACTAGGCACAACGACTTTAAACCATACGTCTACATTAGACACAAACACAATAGAAGGAGTAACAGTATTAATTGAAATCGCAGAAAACGGAGAAGCTGTATTAGTCGCCCCAACATTCGTTTGCAAACCATAACTACAAGTTAAACCAGGGAATAACTCAATTGCCCCACAAGGATTGTCGTTAGCGGGTTGAGCAAAAACTAAATGTGAGATCGTAATTGTTATTATTACAAAAAACAATCTGATGAAATTATATTTTTTAGTCATTTTATTAGAATAAATTTTATTTTCAATACATTCAATCTCGATATTATTTACTAGAAATAATATCGAGATTGAAATCTGTAATTGTTTTTTCTTGATTTTTCTTCAAATAAATAAAGTGAACTATATTTTTATCTAATTCAAAAAAAATATTTTCAATGCCAGATTTAGATTTAAAATTCTCGATTAATTCCACTATAATATCTTCAGTTAATTCGCCTTTAAATTTAACTATTGATTCAGAATAGATGGTTTTATTTAGTTTTTCTAAATTATGAAAACCAATAAATGGCTCACCTATTAATACATTATTCTGAAAAGAATAAAAATTAAATGATATTCAAAAGACCATTAATAAGGACATCGTTAATACTGAGTTTTTTAAATTCATTTCGTGTTTTTTAACAAATTTGACTCAAAAAAATAATTATACAATTTTAATATAAACTTGCTGTACTTTAAAATAGTTGCATCAATCTAAAAACTTCTTTCAGATTGAAAGCAAAATTAATAAAATAAGCTAAATTTGCACTTGAATTTAGAAAACAAAATCAAGATGGAAACTTCAGAATTAAAGAAAGTAGCTTCACAAGTTAGAAGAGATATAGTTAGAATGGTGTCTGCCGTTAGTTCTGGTCACCCAGGTGGTTCTCTTGGTTGTGCTGATTTTTTAACTGTTTTATATTTTGATGTTTTAAAACATGATCCAGTTAATTTTACAATGAACGCTATCAATGAAGACGTATTCTATCTTTCAAATGGACATATTTCGCCTGTATTTTATAGTGTATTAGCTCGTTCTGGTTATTTCCCTGTACCCGAATTAGCAACATTTAGAAAAATATCTTCTCGTTTGCAAGGTCACCCAGCTACTGATAAAAAATTACCAGGTGTGAGAATGGCTTCTGGATCTTTAGGTCAAGGTCTTTCTAATGCTTTAGGTACTTGTCAAGCTAAAAAATTAAACGGAGACAAAGCTCTAGTTTATACACTTCACGGTGACGGTGAATTACAAGAAGGTCAAATCTGGGAAGCTGCTATGTATGCAGCTGCAAATAAGGTAGATAACTTAATTACTACGATTGACTATAACGGCCGTCAAATTGACGGAGATACTGACCATGTTTTGTCTTTAGGAAATCTTGGACAAAAATGGCAAGCTTTTGGATGGGAAGTTTTAGAAATGGATGGACACAACATAGATGATATAAAGTCTACATTGAACAAAGCGAAGTCTATGACGGGAAATGGCAAACCAATTGTAATCATTATGAAAACTGAAATGGGTCAAGGTGTTGATTATATGATGGGGACTCATAAATGGCATGGTTCTGCTCCTAATCCAGAGCAATTACAAATTGCATTAAATCAATTAGAAGAAACTTTAGGAGATTATTAATTGCGGAAATTTCTATGCATAGCGCTATTTTTTGTTAGTTCATTTTCTAATGGACAGGAACTGACACGTATCTTATTTATTTTAGACGCGTCAAATAGCATGAATGCTAAATGGACATTGGATCAAACTAGAATCCAAGCAGCAAAAGAATTATTAGCTCAAGCAGTTGATAGTTTAGTAGGCACTCCAAATTTAGAGATTGCATTACGTGTCTACGGGCATCAATCTCCCGTTACGGCAACATTTCAAGACTGTAATGACACAAAATTAGAAGTTCCTTTCGGGAAAGATAATTTCACGACTATTAAATATCGGATCAAATCGATTGAAGCAAAAGGAACTACTCCTATCGCTCGATCTTTAGAAGCTGCTGCTGGTGACTTTCCAGATGTTAATTCACGAAACATCATTATTCTAATTACAGATGGATTAGAAGCGTGTGACAACGATCCTTGTATAATAGCTCAAAAATTAAAAGACAAAGGAGTAAAAGTAACACCATTTGTTATTGGCTTGGGAATGGATTTATCCTATTTAGACAAGTTCAATTGTATTGGCGCTTACTCAGATGCAGAAACGAAAGATGCCTTTAAAAGTGTTTTAGGAAATGTTATAAATAAAGCATTAATCAATACAACTGTTCAAATTAATCTAAACGATATTACAAAAAACCCGAAAGAAACAGATGTTACTATGTTCTTATACCAAGCAGGAACTAGAAATTTAAAATATACTTTCACGCATACTTTAAATCGTTTCAATAATCCAGATACACTTATTATAGATCCGAAATATAAATACGATTTAGTAGTAAATACGCTTCCTAAAATAGAAAAATTAGGAATCCCAATTTTCCGAAACATTCACAACACCATTGTTGTAGATGCTCCACAAGGATACATTAATGTTCGTTTCTTAAATTCATCCAAACCATTTCAAATTGAAACAAGGGTGATGCAAGAAAACTCAAATGCTACTTTAAACGTGCAACACATGAATGTTCCAGACAAATACCTTATTGGGAAATACAAAGTGGAAGTACTCACGTTACCAAGAATTTACAAAACGATTGAAGTAACACAAAGTAGTGCGTCAAATATTGACATTGATGCTCCTGGATATTTCACTTACAAAGTTGGAAATCTAATTGTAGGTCAAATCTTTACTAAAAAAGAAGATGGCGCAATGGAATGGGTTTGCAACATTGATCAAAACGGAAAATCAGGTCAATGGCAGCTACAGCCAGGAGCTTATTTATTGGTTTATCGACAAAAAAACTTAAAATCAGCTGCTAATACACTACAAAAAGAATTCAGAATAAACTCAAATAAAACAACATCTTTAAATTTATAAATAAAAGGCCATGATTGATATTGAAGTAACAGGAAATAAAGATACGCGCTCTGGTTTTGGAGAAGGATTATTAGAATTAGCAAAAACGAACGAAAATGTTGTTGCTTTGTGTGCTGATTTAATTGGTTCATTAAAAATGGATGCTTTTAAAGCGTATGCTCCTGAACGTTTTTTTCAAACAGGAATAGCTGAAGCGAACATGATTGGAATGGCGGCCGGAATGACAGTAGGAGGAAAAATACCATTCACTGGAACATTTGCTGTATTCTCAACTGGACGCGTTTACGACCAAATCCGTCAATCAGTTGCATACTCTAAAAAGAATGTGAAAATCTGTGCATCTCACGCTGGATTAACATTGGGAGAAGATGGAGCAACTCATCAAATATTGGAAGACATTGGAATGATGAAAATGTTACCTAATATGACCGTTATTGTTCCGTGTGATTTCAATCAAACAAAACAAGCTACAATAGCAATTGCAGATTATGAAGGTCCGGTTTACTTACGTTTCGGAAGACCCGTAATGCCAATTTTTATCAAAGAAGATGCAAAATTTGAAATCGGAAAAGCGGATATTTTAATTGAAGGAACAGATGTAACAATAATTGCTTGTGGACATTTAGTATGGAAATCTATTGAAGCTGCTCGAATTTTAGAAGCACAAGGAGTATCTGTTGAATTAATAAACATGCATACAATTAAACCTTTAGACGTTCAAGCAGTCTTACAATCAGTAAGAAAAACAAAATGCGTTGTAACAGCTGAAGAACACATGATTAACGGTGGATTAGGTGATTCAATTGCACAAGTTTTAATTCAACACTTATTGGTTCCACAAGAATATGTAGGTGTAAATGATACATTTGGAGAAAGTGGAGATCCAATGGAATTAATGACGAAATATGGTATCGATACACAAAATGTAGTAGATGCAGCTTTAAAAGTAATAAAACGTAAATAGAATAAATGATACAGCACCCTGACGATAACGATATATTTAATTTGTTAAATCAGGATGCTGCTTCATTAGAACGAGCTTTCAATATCATTGTAAAAAAATACGGTAAACAACTGTATTGGCAAATCAGACGAATCACTAAAAATCACGACCAAACCAACGACATTTTTCAAAATGTATTTGTAAAAGTATGGCTGAACCTTGAAGGTTTCAAGCAAGAATCTACCCTTTATTCATGGATGTATCGAATTGCTAGAAATGAGACAATTACATTTCTTGAAAAAGAAAAACGAAACTCAAGTGTAGATCTGGATGATTCAATTATTGAAATTATTGCTGGACATGCTTCACTAGACACGCATACATCCGAAGAAATTAGCGAACTACTATTAAAAGCAATCGATCTTCTTCCTGAAAAACAAGCTCAGGTTTTTCAATTGAAATATTTTGAAGATTTAAAATACAGCGAAATATCGAAAAAAATAGGCACAAGCGAAGGTGCTCTAAAGGCAAATTATTTTCATGCCGTAAAAAAAATTCAAGAATATATTCTCAGTCAATTAAACCATTGATCAAAAAAAGAGTCAAAGTAATAAGATGGGAAAAGAAAACAACATATTAGATTTCATTCGACCTCGAAAAAGAGAAGAATTGAACGAATCATATTTTGAGAATATGGCGTCTTCTATTATTACTTCTAATAAAAAGGTTGTAGTGAGAAAATTAACCCCTTTCTACAAAAAGTCTGTTTTTTGGATTTCAAGTAGTGCAGCAGTATTTATAGGAATTGTGACAATTCAATCTCTTAGAGCGAACTTTAAGAGTGGATTAGATTTTAATTCTGTTTCTACGACTGAATTATTAGCCTATATTGATGATAATATAAATGAATTTGATCAAGAATTATTAATAAAATATCTTCCAACTCAACAGTCAATTAACAATATAACTGAAAACCAAACAATTAACAAAACAGCAACTCAAAGCACTGCTATTCAAGCAACACCAATAAACACATCTGAATTACTTGAAAATATTAATCAAGAGGATGTTTTATACTATTTAGAATCAGAAGAATTAACAATTGAAGATTTAGAAGAATGAAAAACTACATAAAGTATCTAAAAATGGAAAACAGCACTCGTAAATGGAATCCTATAATTGACAGACTGAAAATACTTATTCTCATTCTAACCATCTCGCTTTCGGCATCAAATACATTTTCTCAAGAAGATGATTCAATAGATTCTACGAAACATGAAAAAGTGGAACAACTAAAAATTGCATATATCACAAATGAACTAAATCTAACTTCGTCTGAAGCTGAAAGGTTTTGGCCTGTTTACAACGAGCTAAGTTCAAAAATGAAAAACAATCGAAAAGAAAGAAAACGATTGACACAAGAGCTTAGAGATAAAACTGAACAATTAAAAGACGAGGAAATCAAAAAGAAATTAAACTTAATATTCGAGAATGAAACTGTCGAAATAACACTAAAAAAAGAATATATTTCTAAAATATCAGATATAATTGGCTTTAAAAAAGCAGCGAAATTACTAAATTTGGAACAAGATTTTAAACGTGAACTGTTGAAGCTTTTAAAAGATGACAAACGTCAAGGTTCAAGACAAAATACAAATCAAAGAGCAATTAGAAGAAATTAATGAGTAGACGTGAATCTTTTTTAAAACACCAGGGACAAACAAACCCGAGTCCCTATTTAATTGATGTTGAACGAGCGGAAGGAATTTACATCTATGACAAAAGCGGTAAAGCTTACATGGATATGATTGCTGGAGTTGCTGTAAATAATATAGGACACTCTCATCCAAAAGTTACAACAGCTCTTAAAAATCAAATAGACAAGCATTTACATGTAATGGTGTATGGTGAATTTATTCAAGATGCTCAACTTGCCTTCGCTAAAAAACTAACTTCACTCCTGCCTTCATCACTGGATTGTGTTTACACTGTAAATTCAGGAACGGAAGCGAATGAAGCTGCGTTAAAATTAGCAAAACGTGTAACTGGTAGAACTGAATTAGTTTCTTTTAGAGGGTCTTATCACGGATCAACACACGGTTCATTATCCGTTTCTGGAAACGAAGTGAAAAAACAATCCTTTCGCCCACTATTGCCTGATGTACGATTTTTAACATTCAACTCTGAGGAGGACTTACACAACATCACAACAAAAACAGCTGGAGTGATTATTGAAACCGTTCAAGGTGATGCAGGTGTTCGAGTTCCATCACATTCTTTTTTAACAGCCTTAAGGAACCGCTGTTCAGAAGTTGGAGCACTGTTAATTTTTGATGAAATTCAGTGTGGAATGGGAAGAACGGGTAAGCTTTTCGCTTTCGAACATTTCAATGTAATACCTGACATTTTAACATTAGGTAAAGCTTTAGGCGGTGGAATGCCTATAGGCGCATTGGTTTCTTCGACAGAAAACCTACGAGAATTCACATACAACCCGATGTTGGGGCACATAACAACATTTGGCGGTCATCCTGTTATTTGCGCAGCTGCGAATGCTTGTTTAGAAGTATTAGAATCAGAAATCAACTTTCAAGAAGTAGAAAGAAAAGGACAAATATTGGAAGACATTGTGAAAACGAATGCTGAAATAAAAGAAATTCGAAGAATTGGACAATTGTTTGCGTTTGACATGGAATCTTTTGAACGTGTTGAGAAAGTTGTCAATAGATGCTTAGAGTTAGGATTAATCAGTTTTTGGTTTTTATCTCACCCTTATAGTTTTCGACTTTCACCACCTTTAACAATTTCAGAAGAAGAAATAAGAAAAGCGGGTGCTATCATTTTACAAGCTATTACAGAAACGAGCGAATACTGAAAATTGATTTCAAAAAGTTGAAACTAAAAATGGAACATGCCGTAGTAGTATATTCATCAAGCTCAATTCAATTTGATAAGCAAGCAAAAAATAAATGAATATTTAGATTTTATTTTGGTTCTACACCGATTGAAAACGATTTATGTTTTGATTGGTATGTTGCTTTTGTTTGTCGTTTATGACAGCTGTTCATCACCTAAAATTTCCGAAATAAAACACTATTAGAAAACTCTGTACGTTATGATTTGCCAGAAATTTTAAAAGATGGTAAATTAACAGTACTTGCTGAAAACAGTTCCACTTCTTTCTTCATATATAGAGGTCGTAAAATGGGTTTTGAATACGAAGTTTTAAAAGAATTCGCCAACGAATTAGGAGTTGAATTAGAAATAAAAATAGTTGACAACCTTGATGATTTGAGTCAATTATTAAACGACGGAGAAGGAGATATAATCGCCTGTAATTATACCATCACAAAGGAAAGATGTAAATTAATTGACTTCTCAACACCAATTATGCGATCAAACCAAGTGTTGATTCAGCGAAAACCTGTTGGTTGGGAGAAAATGAAACCTTATCAATTAAAAGAAAAAATGTTGATTGACCCCTCTCAATTAGCTGGTAAAAAAGTTAGTGTTTGGGAAAACTCAAGTTATTATCAACGTTTACGAAATTTAGAAGAAGAAATAGGTGACACTATATTTATTCAAAAACAAAGTGGACAAATTGGGGAGGAAGAATTAATAGAAATGGTTTCTGAAGGAATGATTGACTACACTGTTACCAAAGAAAATTTGGCACGAATCAATCAACGATTTTACGAAAACATAGATATTAATCTGAGTCTTTCTGTAAAACAAAAAATTGGATACGGAATTCGAAAATCAAGTCCGCTTTTAAAAGCTAGAATTGATAATTGGTTGGAAAATTTCATGCGAAAAACAACTTTCAAATACATTAAACACAAATATTACGATTTAGCAAAAACAGTAGCAACAAAAGAGGAAAAAGGTATTCAACTAAAAGGCGGTCAGCTTTCTATCTATGATGCGTATTTTAAAAATGCCTCTAAAAAATATGGTTGGGACTGGAGATTATTGGCAGCTTTGTCCTACCAAGAATCTAATTTCAATCCGAATGCAATATCATTTGGAGGTGCTTATAGTATTATGCAATTCATGCCTGAGATTGGTCCAATATACGGAGTCTACCCTTATTCCCCAACCGATGTCCAAATTATGGGAGGAGCAAAAAAATTGAGTGCAGATTTTGAAGTATGGTCAGACATTCCTGATAAAATACAAAGACAAAAATTCACTATGGCAACTTACAATTCCGGAAGAAGCCATATTCTTGATGCTCAAAGACTTGCTGAAAAACACGGATTGAATCCAAAAATTTGGGATGAAAATGTTGAAATAATGATGTTGAACTTATCTAAAAAGGAATACTACAGAGATCCAGTTGTAAAAAGTGGCGCTGCAAAAGGTATGGTTACACATCGATACGTAAGAGAAATTATCAGTCGATACGAACTGTGGCTAACTATGTATCAATAGAAAACGATACTTTGTGATGAATCAACTCAATAAAAAACAATTAATAGTTATTGAAGGTCCAACTGCTAGTGGAAAAACAGCTTTAGGAATTGAATTAGCAAAGAAATGGGAAACTATAATTATTTCAGCTGATTCGCGTCAATTTTACAAAGAATTATCAATCGGAACAGCCAAGCCTTCTGTCGAAGAACAAGACGGCATCAAACATTATTTCATAGATTCTCATTCGCTTGAGGAAGAAATAACTTCTGCAGTTTATGCAAGAGAAGTGAATCAACTATTGAAAAAAGAATTCGAACACCATGATAAAATAATTATGGTTGGAGGTTCTGGAATGTTCATAGATGCTGTTTGTATTGGCTTAGATGATATACCTAAATCGGACGAAATCAAAGCTGAATTAACATTTCAATGGGAAAATGAAGGATTAGAGACCTTGTTAGAAGAATTAAAAAACAAGGATATTGAGTTCTTTAATGAAGTAGATAAAGGGAATCCTATGAGAATCATTCGGGCATTAGAAGCAATCCGAATTACTGGAAAACCATTTTCGACTCTAAGAACTCAGTCAAAAAAAGAAATACCTTTTGAAGTGAAACGATTTGTAATTCAACACGATAGAGAAATTTTATATACTAGAATAAATCAACGTGTAGACCTAATGATTAGAAATGGTCTTTTAGATGAAGTTAAATCGGTAGAAAACAAAAGAAATCTAACTACCTTAAAAACAGTAGGTTATACTGAGTTGTTCAACTATTTAGATGGAACCAACACACTTGAAACAGCAATAGAACTCATTAAACAAAATACACGTAGGTATGCCAAAAGGCAACTAACTTGGTTCAGAAGACATCCTGAAGCAGTTTGGATTGAATATACAAATACAAAAGAAATGGGGGCACTTATAATTTCTCAATTTTAAAAAAGAAAAGTTTGGAATGATTCTTGAAAACACAAAATCAGAACAAACTAATTCAGATAAAAATGGAAATTATTCTTAACACTATAATGCCCTCTCCCCTTGCATCCATTCAACATGGCGCAGATAGTATTTGGGGAAATTTCATTGAATTGAAAAAAGGAAGACACATTCTCTTAAATGCTTCTAGCGGAAAAGGGAAATCTACTTTTACGACAACTATCATTGGTTTAAGAAAAGATTATTCTGGATCTATTACTTTTGACGGAAAAAACATCAACACTTTTACTCCAACTGACTGGTGCTCAATTCGGCAAACAAAAATTTCTGTCATATACCAAGATTTGCAATTATTCCCTGATTTATCGGTAGAAGAAAATCTTCTGCTTAAAAACAGATTAACGAATGAATGTTCTGAAAAAGAAATTCGAGAAATGTTGGAAAAAGTTGAAATAGAAAACAAATGGACGCAAAAGTGTGGTTTACTTTCGATGGGACAACAACAGCGTGTAGCAATTGTAAGAGGTTTATTACAACCTTTCGAATGGTTGATAATGGATGAACCATTTTCTCATTTAGATACAGAAAATGCAAAGAGGGCTATCGAAATGATTAACAAACGATGCAAAGATTTAAACGCAGGATTTGTACTGACTACTTTAGGAGATAGTCACGGGTGTCAATATGATCAGGAACTAAAATTGTGAAGCCATGTTAAACAAACTTTTATTTAGAAACCAAGATAAAAAGCAATTAGTAATTGCAATTATCGGAGCATTTATGGGAATCACTTTTCTTATAACTTCTATTCATTACATAATTAAGGTAAATGAATTTGGAAAAGGATCTGATATTTTAGGTCCAAACACAATTATCGTTCAAAAGAAAGTTACCAATGCAAGCAGTTTGAATCTAACTAAAACAGATTTTTCATTGAACGAGTTATCTAAAATGAGAAAAGAACCATTTATAACAGAGATTCAACCTGTTATAAGTAATAATTTCGATATTTCATTTGAAACTAACGATCCTCATGTACCTTATTTTAGAACAGATGTTTTCATTCAAACGGTTGATCAAAAATTCTTAGATGTTAAAACAGATCAATGGCATTGGAAAAAAGGCGATGAATTTGTTCCAATGATAATGCCTAGAGAATTTTTAGTGATGCTAAATACGTTTATGAGTGCAAGTGGAATTCCACAAATTTCAGATGATTTAGTGAAACAAGTGAAATTCAAGTTCAAGTTATGGAATGACTCTACGGTTGAGCGTGTAAATGTAAGAATCATAGGGTTTACCAATGAAGTGAGTTCTATTTTAGTTCCTGCATCGTTTATGAAATATGGTAATGATACTTTTTCTGACGGTACTAGTCAAAAAATTACTCAAATAATGATTTCTGGTAAAGAAAGTGAATTTGGACTTGTAGAAGATTTACTCAACAAAAAAGGTCTCGAATCTAAAAATGCTCAAATGATGATTGGCAGACTAAAAAGCGTTGTAGAAACTTTATTCATAGTGGTTTTAGGAATATCTATAATTGCCGTTTTAGCAGCAGGATTGGTTTTGATTCAATACCTACAATTACTGATGTCAAGAAACGAATACGAAGTACGTACTCTTTTACGTCTTGGATATTCTCCAGCTGAATTAATAAAAAAGTTCTTTCTTTATTTTGTAAAAATATTTGGACTAGTTACACTATTAGGACTCAGCACCTTCTTGATTTTGAAATACTTTTTAGATGAAATGTTTGCTTCTGGAGGGTTATACATCGACACTGGAATGACGTTGATGAGTATTGTTTCAATTCTTATCGCTTATCTAATTTTCACAGTTGCAAGTTACAGAACGGCCAAAAAAGAAATATTTAAACAATTTTAAATCGTTAAATAAATGTTAAAATGCAATTGTTTCTTATTTTTGAAACGTCTAATTTAAAATAGGATTAATTTTAAACAAAAACTCAAACTAAATTATGAAGGTATTACTGATTATTGCACTCTTGTTGACCACTTCATTGTCTTTCGGACAAAAGTTAAAATTCAAAGTAACTGGTCAAAAAGACACAACCGTTTTTCTTGTAAAATATTACGGAAAAGGATTGTATTATGCTGATACAGCTGAAATGAAAAATGGAGTTGTAGAATTTAACGGTTCTATTCAACAGCCTGGTATCTTAGCGCTTTTACTTCCTCAACAAAAATATTTTGAATTTATTTATACTGGAGAAGATGTACAAATTGAAACGCAAGGTCCCGACTATGTGACTTCAATGAAAGTGAAAAAATCAGAAGAAAACATACTGTTCTATAACTACATGAATTTTTTAAGTGTAAAAAGAACAGATGCAAATAAGCTTTCTGAGGAGAGAGAAAAACTGAAAAAAGAAGACGCTAATTTTAAAGTTATAACTGAAAAAATAGATGTAATTTCTAAAGAAGTGGTAGCGTATCAGAAAAACTTGATTGCTACGAATAGCACCAAAATGGTTGCTAAAATAATTAAAATGGGAATGGAAGTAGAAATCCCAGAAGCTCCAAGAAATGCGAACGGAAAAATGATTGACACTTTATTTGCATATCATTATTACAGAGATCATTTTTTCGACAATGTTGATTTGAAAGATGACAGATTGGTGAACACGCCTATTTTTCACACGAAATTGGAAACGTATTTAGGTAAAACAATGATGGTTCAACATTGGGATTCAATTATCAAATATGCTTTTATTTTCTGTGATCGTTTGGACAAAAAATCAAAAATGTTTGAATACAGTGTTTCTTGGATCACGTCTACTTTCGAGAAAAGTAACATAATGGGAATGGATAAAGTTTTCGTGATGATGGGGGATCGTTATTACTGTTCTAAAAATGCAGAAGGTAAATCTCATGCGCACTGGGTAAAAGAAGATAAATTGAAAGATTTATGTGATAAGGTAACTACACAAAAAAATCTAGTTATGGGTGTTCGTCCTCCAAACATCGCTTTAAGAGATACAACTGATGTTAAATGGCACGACTTCTACAGTTTGAAATCAGAATATACAATCATATATTTCTGGGATCCAGAATGTGGTCACTGTAAAAAAACAACTCCAAAATTAGAGGAATTGTACATTAAAAAATTTAAAGATAGAAATATTGAAATTTTCTCTGTTGGTAAAGCAGTAGGTGACGATTTTCCAAAATGGAAAAAATTCGTAAAAGACAACAAGTTGACATTTATCAATGTTGCAGTAACTGAAACATTGTACAAAGCAGCAATCGAAGATGCACGACAATTTGTTCCGAAGTACACAACAATTGAAGCATTGAATTATCAAACAACATATGATATATTCTCTACGCCAAGAATATTTGTTTTAGATAAAGACAAAAAAATAATTGCGAAACAATTGTCTATTTCTCAATTGGAAGATCTAATGGATAAGCTACAACACAAAGATGACGCTCCTAAATTATTCCCTCCAGATCCTGAGGAAGATGAACACATGACGCATTAAAAAACACATAAAACAAAAGTCGGTTAAACTATTTTAACCGACTTTTGTTTTTTGAATGAAAAAAAATAATCCGTTGATTAAACCTTTTGAGCTCAAAATTCATGAACGCAAACATGAAGCAATAAGTAGAGTAAACAACAATCAAGTTTGTGAGAGAAGAATACTAAAAGAAGACAGGCATGAGCGCAATCAAAATGGATTAAACAAAGAAAGGCATCAAAGACCTCATTTCGATAAAGCGAATCGTCGTGAAAATTCAAAAAGAAATACTGAAAGAAAAGAGCGTTCAAATAGAGAACCGAGAACCAAAGAGCAAAGAAGTGAAAACAGAAACAAAATAGTATTCGTTTATACAAAAACAAGAACACTAAACAAACTGCTGAGTCCCGTTTTCAAATACGCGCCATTACACTAAATTTAGACTTACTTTATGTTTATAAGCAACTCTCTTTTAACATCTCGCCCTTCGTAACATTTCCTAAAAATGTAGTTGAAGGACAAGTATCCAAACCATATTTTGTAATCTATGGTGGTTTATTTTACGCCTGGAAATGGGAAAAGAAATAATACGCTACTATTTCTGAAATACCCATATTTTAGGAAAAACTGATTTCGCTTTCTCAAGATTTGAAATAGCCTCTTCTTTTGAAGTGAAAGCATCTAAACTAACAGAAAACTTACCATCTCTTTCTAAAACAGTAGCTGTTGTGTATCCTTGAGAAGATAATTTATCAATCATTCCTTCTGCATTTACTTTTTCAGAAAATGTACCCAAAATAAGGTGCGTATTTCTATCTCCTGTTCCAGAATGATTCAATTTCACAACTTTTGAAGTTGCCTTTCTTTTTCTATCTGAACGAGGTGCTGTACTTGCTTCCACTTTTTGAGGAGTCGACGCAACAACAGGTATTGGTTCTGGTATTGATTCTTTCTCGATAACTGGGGGTGCTTTTTCTTTCTTTTCAGCAGGAGAATGAATCATCGCTTCTTTCTTATCTGTTTTAGACACTTTTGGTTGTGTATGATCAGACTCTAATTTTTCAATAAGCATTTCTTCTTCAACTACCTCCAACGTATCTGTTTTCGATGATAAAGGATTAAATTGTTTAAAATGATCGTAATTCAAACCGACATAAGTACCTCCTGAAACAAGAAGCAATAAAAGAGTAGCGAAAATCCAAAATTTAGCTCCTCTTTTTTTCTTAGTTTTGACTAAAACTTCTTCAAATACTTCCGTATCATCTTCTTCAATATCTAAATCTTCTGAAACAACTTCTGAAACGGTCTCTTCAGACAAATCGCCATCAACAAGCTCACCATCAACAAGCTCACTATCAACAGACTCACCTACAACAACCTCATTATCAGTAGATTCAAAAACAACAACTGTCTCTTCAACTACCTCAACCTCAACAACAACCACCTCTTCAACTACCTGAACCTCAACATCTTCTAAAACAGGCTCTTCCACTATTTCTGGCTCTTCAAATACTAATTCGATTTCATCAGGAACAACTTCTTCAACTATAACTTCTTCAACTATAACTTCTTCAACTTTAACTTCTTCATCAATTGGAAAACTAACTTTCTCTTCCATTACCTCATCGATTTCTTCAATTTCAGCTATTAAACCTGAAGATGTGAATACGATGTCTCCAGTAGAATCTTCAGAAAAAACACCCAACCCTTTCACTTCAAAAAACTTACCGTCATCAATAGTACTTTGAATTGATTCAATAGACTTTAAAATAAGTGCCTTAGCCATTTCGGAAGAAATACCTTCTTGTTCAGAAATAAATGTAGATAATTTACCGTCATCATATTTCAAATAAGGCATAAACATGATTTCCATTGTTTTCTGATTCGTTACCGTTAAGGCTCCTAATCCAGGAATGATAATCGTATTAACTTCTTGTAATATTTTTCGTAAATGCTTTTCCATGGTAATTCTGTTTTATTTGAAATTTCTTTCTAATGACTGAAAATACTAAAAAAAAATGAAAATATCCTTAAAAAAGTTCTAAAAACTGAAAACCTCCATCTAAACGAACACCCTTATCTGTGTTTTTTACTGTACAACATTCATGTATACTATCGTGTTCCAAAAATAAAACGTACTCTTTTTCAGCTGCTATATTTAGAAATTTTTCTTTTTCAGTCATTGTAATTAAAGGGCGAGTATCATATCCCATAACATACGGTAAAGGAACGTGTCCTGAACTCGGCAATAAATCCGCCATAAAAACAAGCGTTTTATCTTGATAATTAATTTGTGGAATCATCATACTTTCTGTATGTCCGTCAACAAATAAAACATCAAAATTAGGAAAGACATTTTTAGTGAAGTCCCCTTCCCTATTCACAAATTTCAACTGCCCACTTTCTTGAATTGGCAGTATATTTTCAGCTAAAAAAGAAGCTTTTTCTCTTGGATTAGGTTCAGTTGCCCACTTCCAATGATTCTCAGTACTCCAGTAAATTGCATTTTTAAAAACAGGCTCAAAACCTGTTCTATCTTTGTTCCACTGAACCGCTCCACCACAATGATCGAAATGCAAATGGGTTAAAAAAACATCTGTTATATCATCTAAGGAGAACCCCAATTTATTCAAATTCCCTTTTAAACTATCTGTTCCATTTAAAGAAAAATAAGAGAAAAATTTTTCATCTTGTTTATCTCCAATCCCCGTATCAATCAATATCAATCGATTACCGTCTTCAATCAACAAACTTCTCATCGACCAATTACACATATTGTTTTGATCGGCTGGATTTGTTCTTTGCCACAATGATTTTGGAACAACGCCAAACATCGCCCCACCATCTAATTTAAAATTTCCTGTATTGAGAGAATGTATTTTCATTTTATATATTTTTAAATGTGTTTGGTTTAACTATTAGAAGCAATGTATAAAATAACAATTGCAAGAATAGAAATAACTAATCCTGCGATTTTTTGCTTGCTCGCACTTTCTTTAAATGCACTAAACCCAATCAATGCAGAAATCATAACAACAGACACGTTCATAATTGCCAATACTGTTGAATCATTCCAACTTGTAGAACTGTAAGATTCTAAAAGTAAATAGATTGAAAAAAAATTAGGGATCCCTAATAAAATTCCAGCAATAATATTTTTAAATTCAATTTTAACCGAATACCGAATAAATTGCACCATCAAGATAATCAATCCGATAACGCCTGATACTCCAAACCCAATTGCAGAAAACAAGGAACATGGTAACTGACTCAACTCATATTTCTGAACATAATTCAAAATAAAATCTAAAATCGCACATCCCAAAAAAAGCACAACCAACATCCAAATATAGCTTTTAGCATTCGATTTTACTTCTTTTTGAAAAGCCATAAGAAAAACACCTGTGAAAGCTGCAATTATTCCTACAATCTTCAAAAAAGAAACCGATTCCCTATATAAAAAGATAATCAAAAGCATTGACAATGCCATGCTCATTTTTACAGCTACTGAAGTAATGGCAACACCATTTTTCTGAGAACTAATCCCAATTAAATAGAACAATCCAATAAATAAAAACCCACATAATATAGCAAAATATGGCCAATGACCAACTTCTATAAAGCTCATTTTCCATTGATCACCGAACAATGAGAATCCACAAATACAGGCAGTTACATAATTAAAAACAATGGCCTGAAAAGTATTAACCGAATATTTTGGAAATAACTTAAAGAGCACAAAAATGAAACTAGAAGTCAATATGGCGAAAATTAATGCTATCATAAGTTCGAGTAATGGTAAATTTTATCCGTAAAAAAAGAAAAACTATGAGATGGGATTTTAGCTAAAACAGGTGCTTTTAATCCTTCTTTGAAAAACGAATCCCCAACTATCACTCTTGCTTCGTCCCACATTTCAGCATCAATAAATGACTGAATCGTTTGCACTCCACCTTCTATAATAACAGATTGAACATTCAATTTATGCAATTCGCTTAAAATAGTGGAAACATTCATTTCTTCCACTTTAATCCAGCGACAATTACAGTATTCGTCCGACTTTGACAGATTGAAAACAATCGTATCAGCCTCTTCGTTAAAAATCGCATTATCTTGCTTTAAGGTTAGGTAACTATCCAATACGATTCTAATTGGATTTTTCCCTGTTACTTCACGAACCGTCAATGAAGGATTGTCATTCAGAACAGTAATCTTTCCTACCAAAATCGCTTGCTCTTGTGCTCTCCACGTATGAACCAACACTTTTGTTTCAGGAGCACTGATCCAGTTTATTTTTTGCTCTTCTTTTTGACGAACTTTATCCACAAAGCCATCTAACGTTTGCGCCCATTTCAGTACAATATACGGTCGTTTTTTCTCGTGAAATGTAAAAAACCGTTTGTTCAATTCTCTACACTCATCTTCTAAAACGCCAACAACAACTTCAATTCCTGCGTCCAATAATTTTTGAATCCCTTTTCCACTTACTTCTGAAAAAGAATCTCTACAACCTATAACAACTCTTTTGAATTTTGATGCTACCAACAAATCAGCACAAGGAGCCGTTTTTCCAAAATGCGCACACGGTTCCAAAGAAACATATATCGTTGCTTTACAGAGCAATTCTTTATCCACAACTGAATTCACTGCATTTACCTCAGCATGAGCTTCACCGTACTTTAGATGTGCCCCCTCTCCAATAATTTTATCATCTAAAACAATCACTGCACCAACCATTGGATTTGGAGCAACATAGCCCATTCCTATTTTAGCGAGATCAATGCAGCGCTGCATGTAAAGTTCATCTTTTTGCATAGCACGAATATACTGAAAATCCGTATCTTCGCATTTATGAAAACATTTACGTTGAAAGAAAAATGTAAACACCTTTTCAGCATTCCTGTGATTGTTGCTGCTTTAGGCTATTTCGTCGATATTTACGATTTGCTTTTATTTGGAATTGTTCGTGTTCCAAGTTTAAAAAGTATGAACATTGATGTGAAAGAAGTTGGTACTTTAATTCAAGATTGGCAAATGTTCGGTCTTGTTTTGGGAGGCATTCTTTGGGGGGTATTAGGAGATAAAAAAGGAAGGCTGTCCGTTCTATTTGGCTCAATATTAGTCTATTCTATCGCAAACATCGCATGTGGATTGTTGCCTCAAATTAATTTCATGGACAAAACGACTGCCTACGCTGCACTTCGTTTTATTGCAGGTATTGGCTTGGCAGGTGAATTAGGCGCAGGAATTACGTTGGTTGCAGAATCTTTACCAAAAGAATTAAGAGCAATTGGAACTTCAATCGTAGCCGGATTTGGACTTTTAGGAGCCGTAGTAGCGAATTTCACTGTTGAACTTTCAGGAGATTGGACAATCGCTTATTTTATAGGTGGTGCACTAGGCTTGCTCTTGCTTATTTTTAGAATTGGCGTTTCAGAATCAGGTATTTTCAAACA
>Ga0105054_10004114_pt1 | contig 21947 bp, 19 predicted proteins | sample BON02_FD_78091 | JGI IMG/M metagenome (GOLD analysis project Ga0105054, IMG submission 78091) | Freshwater microbial communities from Lake Bonney liftoff mats and glacier meltwater in Antarctica - BON-02 (megahit assembly) | ecosystem: Environmental > Aquatic > Freshwater > Ice > Glacier...
GATCGACCAACTGGGCGCGAGCCCACGCTGGCAGTCGTTCGGTGAGCGAACCCCGGTCCATCGGGGTGAGGTCGCTGATGCCGGCGAGACGCACGCGGGGGTCGACGACGCGCAGGTCGATCGCTGCTGGAGTCGCCGGCGCTCATCTCTGCATCATGGCACCTGCGATAGTTTCTGCCCCGATGAGCTGGCTCGATGCGCGAACTATCCTGGCTGTCCAGCCGCACTACGACGACAACGACATCGGCTGCGCCGGCACCTTGGCCCGTTTCGCCACGTCCGGGGCACAGATCGTCTACGTCACCGTCACCGACGACCTCGCCGGAGTACTCGACCCCGACATCGACGACGACACCGCCCGCTCGCGACTGCTCGCCGAGCAACGCGAGGCCGGCGCCCTCCTCGGCGTGAGCCGGTTCGTCGATCTCGACTGGCCCGACGCCGGTGGGATCGATCACACGGTGCTGCGCGACCAGGTGATCGACCTGATCCGCGAGATCCGCCCCGACCTGGTGCTCACCGTCGACCCGTGGCTCCCCAACGAGGCCCACCGCGACCATGTGGTCACCGGCCAGGCGGTGTGCGAGGCGATGATCCTGAGCAGCCTGCCCCGGGTGCGGCGCGCCACCGGCGGAACCGCCGCCTACGGCGCGCCCCGGCTCGGGCTCTACTACACCAAGGAGCCCACCGACGTCGTCGACACCTCCGACGTGCAACAGGTGCGCCATGGCGTGCTCGACTGCTATCGCTCACAGTTCGGTCCCGACGACCTCACCGGTCTGCACCGTGTGATCGACCGCCACGAACGCTCGATCGCCCCGACCGGGGCCACCCACGGCGAGCAGCTCAAAGTGCTCGGCGCCGGGGCGCTGCACGTCGGGCTCTGATCAGTCGCCGAGACAGACGCCGGTGTCGGCGTCGAACACGTAGATGCGCCGAGGGTCGAAACTGAGCGTCATCCGCTCGCCGACGCGCACGTCGAGGTGGTCGTCGAAGATCACGGTCCAACGGGCCCGGTCGTTCGACTGCATCAGCAGTTCGCTGTCGGGCTGCACGTCGCGCACACATGCTGCCCGGGCGGGTGCAGCGTCGAGGCACGTGACCGCGTTGCGTTGCGAGCCGAGATTCTCGACGAGTTCGAACGTGGCATCGAACCGCACCTCGTCGCTGTCGCGGGCGGGACGCAGATCGCTCGGGCGCACCCCCACCACCAGCGGCCCCGCGCGCTGCGCTGCGGCACCCGTGAGCGGTACCTCGATGTTCGCGAACGTGGCGACGCCATCGGCGACGACCGCGTCGGCGAGGTTGATCGCCGGTGAGCCGATGAACGACGCGCAGAACAGATTGACGGGTCGGCGATACAGCTCGTCGGCCGACGCGCACTGTTGCAGCACCCCGTCGCGCATCACCGCCACCTGGGTGCCGAGGGTCATCGCCTCCACCTGGTCGTGGGTGACATAGACGGTGGTGGTGCCGACGTGGGCGTGGAGGCGTGCCAGTTCCTCGCGCATCGACACGCGCAGCTTGGCGTCGAGGTTCGACAGCGGCTCGTCCATCAGGAACCCCGCCGGTTCGCGCACCAGCGCCCGTCCCATGGCCACGCGTTGGCGCTGGCCACCCGACAGCTGGGCCGGTTTACGTTCGAGCAGGTCGGTGAGCCCGAGCGTGACCGCGACGGCGTCGACGCGACGGTCGATCTCGCTGCGCTTGGTGTGACGCAGCTTGAGTCCGAGGCCGAGATTCCGGCGCACGCTCATGTGGGGATACAGCGCGTAGTTCTGGAACACCATCGCCAGGTCACGGTTGCGCGGAGCGTCGTAGGTGACGTCGCGGTCGCCGATGAACACACCACCATCGGTGATCTCCTCGAGCCCGGCGATCATGCGCAGCAACGTCGACTTCCCACAGCCGCTCGGCCCGACGAGCACCATGAACGCACCGTCGTCGATGTGGAGGTCGACCGCGTCGACGGCCACCACGCCGTTGGGATACGTCTTGGAGACCTTGTCGAGGGTGATCGATGCCATGTCATGCACCTGCTTTCGTGTCGATGACCGAGCGGAGGCCGACGAGGGATCGTTCGAGTTCACTCTCGCGATTGCGGGCCCGCCAGAGCCGTTGGTGTTCGGTGAGCAACCGTGCATGTTCAGCGGCCACGTCGTCGGGACTCCACGCTCCGGGCCATCCGAGCCGGGTGCGGGCGACCGACACGGCGAGTCGGAGCCACGATGCTGCTGCGGCGATCTCGTCAGCCCACAGATCGCCGTCGGGTTCGTCGGATGCAGCGGCCTCGGCCGACGCGATGCAGGCGAGCAGCTCATCGTCGGCGGCGTCGAGCATGGCCGGGGTCATGCCGCCGGCAGCCAGCAGTTCGGGCGCCGAGGCCGAGGTGAGCAGTGCCGCCAGCGTGCCGGCCTCGGGCACCGACGGGCTGATCACGTCGTTGGCGTGTCCGAGGCGCCACGTGGCATCGGCGAGGTGTTCGTCGTCGCAGACGAACGCGGCGAGCGCAGAGCGGACGTCGACGGCGGCATCGGGGTTCCATGATGCGGCGGCGGCCGTCACGAAGCCGGGCCAGCTGATCGGGAGGTACTGGTGATGCCCGTCGTCACCCCAGTCGCACACGACCAGACCCCGCGCTCCGTGGCGGACCGCTGCAGCTACGGCGCCCGACACGTTGTCGGACATCGCCGCGATCCGTCCGCTCATCGACGACCAGCTCGACGTGCCGGGCGCCACCCAGAACGGCCGACCGGCTGCGGCGATGCGCCCGCAACGGGCGTCGAACGGATGGGAGCCCTCGTAGCCCCATTCGACGAGCGTCACCCCGTCGGGCAGTTCGTCGAGCAGTTCGGGGTGCGGTGCCATCACATCGGCCCACATCAGCATCTCGCGACCGTCGAGGGCGGGCAACGCGCGAAGCCGTTCGATCCACGCCATGTACTGCGAGCGACGCTGTTCGTCGAGCGGTACGCAGAACGCTCCGTTGTCGACGTGCGCCCACGGCACCGGCGCGCCGGGCACGTCGAAAATGGAGTCCCACACCGCGGGGTGCAGGTCGATCGGCTCGTCGAGGCCCACGTGCACCATCGACGAATCGAAGGCTTCGGCGACGTTCGTCACGAGTTCGCCGACGAGTTCGAACGCGGCGGGGTTCGCCGGGTCGACGCACGCTGCCGGCTCGTGACCACCCGAGGGACTCCGGTAGCCGCCGGGCAGCGCTGCGAGCGGTGCGTAGCGCGGGTGCTCGAGCCAGCGTTCCAGATGCCCGAGCGCGTTCTGCTGGCCGACGAGTTGCACGTGGTGTCGAGCGGCGAACGCACGAAGGCGGGCGATGTCGGCGGCGGTGTAGGCGTCGGCGTGTCCCCACGCGGTGTCGTGGCCGGGATGGGCGAAGGTGTGTTCGAGGTAGAGCTGCACCACGTTGATCTTCAGCGACGCCAGCCGTTCGATCAGCAGCTCGAGCGTCGCGAGCGTGGGCACCTTGCCCCGCGACACGTCGAGCATCACGCCGCGCAGCGCGATCGTGGGTTCGTCGACGATCACCACGTCGGGCACACCGTCGGGGTGGAGCCGGTGCAACTGGGCGAGCGTGGCCTCGGCATGGAACCGTCCGGCACCGGCGCCCTCGATCGTGGCCACTCCCCCGGTGACGGCGAGGCGGTAGCCCTGGGCCGAGTCGACGTGCGGTTCGACGCCGTCGTCGAGCGTGGAGATCCAGCGCGGACGTGGGCAGAGATCGTTCAGCGACACAGCGCCTCCGGGAGTCGCCCGGCCGCCTGGTGGGCGTCGAGGAGTTCGTCGACCATCGCCTCGATCCGATCGGGTGGCAGCGTGGCCGACGTGTTCGGGTCGAGCAGTGCAGCATGGTGCACCAACGAGCGGTCGCCGTCGACGAGCGCCCTGACCGCGAGATCACACACGTCGAGTGAGCGCCGGTTGATCGCCGCGCACTGCGGCGGCACCGGCTCGGCGACGTGTGGGTGGACCCCGGCGGCATCGCAGGTGGCCGGCACCTCGACCACGCCCCACTCGGGCAACTCGGCGACGAGCCGCTCACCGTCGATGCCCCGGTTGGGGACGTTCGCGTAGAGCTGACGGCTCACCCCGTCGACGAGCGATCGGGCGATCTGCAGTGCGTACTCGCCCGACGGCAACAGGTCATGGGGGAATGGTCGCCGCCGGTCGGCGACCTCGGTCGCGAGGCCGAACCATTCGGCGTTGTTCGCCCGCCGCTCCCAGTAGGGGTTGACCGGGAGCCCGAATCGTTCGACTTGTTCGTCCCACGGCAGGTACCAGGCGACGTACTCGGCGTTGTGTTTCGAACTCTCCGTGACGAAATAGCCGAAGCGTCGTAGCAGGTCGGCGCGCACGGTCGTTGCGAACTCGTGGTCGCCGAGTGCGAGTTCGCGCAGGCGCGGATACACGTCGGCACCACGGTGTTCGAGTCGCGACAGGAACACCTGGTGGTTGACACCGGCACCGGCGAACTCGAGTTCGGCGACCGGGATGTCGAGCAGTTCGGCGACGGTCTCGGCGGTGATCCAGGTGGAATGGCACAGCCCGATCGTGGTCACCTCGGGCACCATTCGTTCGAGCGCCATACAGCACATCGCCATCGGGTTGACGACGTTGAGCAGCAGCGCGTCGGGACAGCGCTGCACCATGTCGGTGGCGATGTCGGCGAGGGCGGGCGCTGTACGCAGGATGCGGACGATGGCGCCGATACCGAGCGTGTCGGCGACGGTCTGTCGGATGCCGTAGCGAGCAGGGATCTCGAAGTCGGGACGGATCGAACGCTGCATGACGACGCCGATCGAGGTGACGACAACGTCGGCGCCATCGAGCGCGGTTGCGCGGTCCTCGTGCGCCACGACGTCGGCCGGCACCCCCATCTCCTCGGCGACGACCCGGCCGAACCGTTCGACGACAGCGAGGCGGCTCGGGTCGGTGTCGACCAGCGCCACCTCGTAGGGCCCGATGCCGTCGAGCGCGCAGAAGTCGGCCAGCTCGTGCATGAACTGAGCGCTCCCGCGCCGATGACGGCGATCTTCACGACGCCCTCCCTGCGTGACGGGTACTGGCCGGCGCCGGCAGCGATTCGAGGGCGAGGGTGACCGCGCCCATCGCCGGGAGCACGTCGAGCGGCACGATCGACGCCCGCGGACAACCGGCGATGACATGGGCTGCGAAGATGTCGCTGAAGCCTCCGCCCGAGCGGTGGACCCCGCCGGCGGTGACGAGTTCGAACTCGTCGTCGATCATCTCGAGGTGGTGGGCGACACCGATCACCATCGCCGCGTGCTGCGTCGCGACATCGGCGAGGACCTCCTTGGCCACTTCGTCGCCGAGTTCGACTGCACGATCGAGCAGTGGGGCGAGGCGTCCGCTGACGTTGGAGCGGCCGCGGGTGATCGACTCGTACAGGGCCGTGACATCGGGTTGTTCGAGTGCGTCGAGGTACAGCTCCGTCAGCCGTGTCGGCGCGCCGGTGCGGTGGTGGGCGGCGGCGATCGCGTGGAGCGACTCGGCCACCATCGACCAGGATCCGCTCGGTTCACCCCAGCCGACCGCCATCGTGCGGAACCAGTGCCCGGCTCGGTTGACCCCGGCGGTGACGGCGCCGGTGCCGACGTTCGACACGATGCCCCAGCGCTGCGAGCAGCCGGCGCGTAGGGCGATCTGCGAGTCGTTGACCACGGTGCGCGGGCCTGGCAGGCCGAGGTCGGCGAGCGCGTCGTCGACCATCACGACGTCACTGTCCCAGTCGACACCGGCCAGCCCGAAGGCGGAGGCGACCACGTCGCGTCGTGCCCTGCCGGCTGCGGCGAGGGCCGCGTCGAGACCGCCGGCAATCACCTCGGCCATGCGTCGGGCCCCCATGCCCTCGGGGTTCGCGCCGCCGACCTTGGCGGTACCCACCACCGACCCGTCGAGTGCGGCGACGACCACCTCGGTCTTGGTGCCGCCGCCATCGACGCCGATCACGACGCCGTCGTGTCCGGCGCTGCTGCTCGTGTTGCTCATCCCGGCCGCTACGTTCATCCCAGCCGGCCCAGCCATCCCTCGTTGACCTGCTTCAGTCGCCGCCACACCTCGGGCGCCCGCGCCATCGAGGGTCCGATCGGGTTGGTGACGAGCGCCCGCAACGCAGCGGTCTCGTCTCCGTCGACGGCGGCTTGCACGGTGAGCAGTTCGAAGTCCTTCATCGTGCGAACCAGCGCGTCGACGTCGGGACGCAGCGGACCCACCGGGATCGGGGTGACGCCGTGGCGGCCGACACGGGCCGACACCTCCACGACGACGTCGTCGGGCAGGCCGGGGATCGCACCACGGTTCGGTGTGTTGACCACGTGGATGGTGTTCGCGTCGGTCGCCAGGTCGGCCATCAACGCAGCCGCCGCCTCGGAGTAGTAGGCGCCGCCGCGCGATTCGAGCTCGACCGGTTTCTCTGCGAGCTCCGGGTCGGCGTACTTCGCCATCAGGGTCCGTTCGATGTCCATGACCTCCGAGGCTCGCGTGGCACGGCTCGCCTGGTAGCGGACGAACGCCTCGGTCTCGTAGTAGTAGAGCAGGTAGTAGTTCGGTATGGCTTCGAGCACGTCGATGGCCTCGGGCGTCCAGTCCGGCTCGGCTGCCATCCCGGTCGCGTCCTCGGTCGACTCGCTGCGCCGGGCGGCATCGCGAGCAGTGAGGCGGCGTAGTCCGGAGAGCACCTCGGCGGTGCGGTCGTGGCCGCCGATGGTCACGCCGCGCACCCAGCTGAGGTGGTTGAGCCCGACGTAGTCGAAGTCGATGGTGGCCGGGTCGGCGTCGAACGCCCCCGCCACTTCTGCACGCACCGACCACGGCACGTTGCACAACCCGATCGTGTCGACGTTGCTGTGGCGACACAACGCCTCGGTGACGAGCCCGGCGGGGTTGGTGAAGTTGAGCAACGTGGCGTCCGGTGCGACCTCCTCGATGTCGGCGGCGATCGACAGGGCCACGGGAATCGTGCGCAGTGCGTTGGCGAACCCGCCCACGCCGACGGTCTCCTGGCCGATCAGGCCGAACTCGCGGCCGAGTTGCTCGTCGCGTTCGCGTGCCGCCATCGAGCCGACGCGGATCTGGCTGACCACGAACTCGGCGCCGGCGATGCCGTGGCGTCGGTCGCTACCCCAGGTCACCGCCACGTCGCCGCCGGCGCGGTCGCTCATGCGTCGGGCGAGCGGGCCGAGCACGTCGAGCCGGTGCTCGTCGATGTCGACGAGCGCGATCTCGGCGAGATCCAGTGCCTCGCGCCGTCGCAGCAGCCCGTCGATCAACTCGGGCGTGTACGTCGAGCCGCCACCGATCACGGTCACCTTCACGTCGTCTCCGTCCTGTCGCCGTCGTTGCTGTCGCCGTCGTTGCTGCTGCTGCTGCTGTCGGCCAGCATGGCGAACTCCCACCGGTTCGCCCCGAGCAGGGTGTCGTCGCGATCGACGAGTTCGGTCTCGATGGCGTAGCGGCCTGGCGCGAGATGGAACGGCCCGGCCCGGGCGACCCGCCGTGCGCCGTCGGGGGTCAGGTCGACCGTACACGCGTCGGCGTCCAGTTCGACGTGTGCGTCGTCGAGGAGTCGCCAGGTGAGCGTGGCACCGCGGAACGATCGGGCGAGGTCGTTGATCCACCAGATCCCGAACACGGGCGGCTCGTTGCTGCGGAACTCGTCGCCGTCGGCTTCGATGGAGGGCAGCACCGGTTGCATCGCCCGGGCCAGCGCGTGATAGCCGGCCTTGGGTGTGCGCAGGTGGTCGAGCACCGACCAACTGACGCACGGCCACGGGTCGACCAGCATGAACGGCATGATCCCCTGCACCCGGGTGCGCTTGTTGCGCCGATACACCTCGGTGGCGTACTGCAACAGGCGGGCCTGATAGTGCTGGGTGCGTTCGATGATCTCCTCGACGGTGTTGGCGAGCACGTTGACGCCCACCTTGGTGTGGATCTCGTGGTGCTGGAACCCGTGGAACTCCCAGTCGCGGATCGTGGCGTCGTCGGGCAGGAACGTGCGCAGTGTGGCGAGGTCGGGCACCGCCTGCGCGCCGTACTCGGTGATCATCGCCCCACCTGGCAGTTCGCTCACATCGGTCCACTCACCGAAGTACCAGCCCGGATACGTGTGGCCGTCGCCCGATCCGGAGTTCGCCAGAGCCGGGCGGCTCGGATCGACACGCCGGAACAGCGCTGCGAGTTCGTGATCGAGACGTTGGTTCTGATCGGGTCGGAACTCGCCGGTCTCGTCGGCCATCCAAGGTTCGTTCCACGGCGCTTCGTTGTGGGCGGCCCAGAACGCCACGCTCGGGCGCCACCCGTGGAGGTCGACGAGTTCGTGCACCATCGTGCGCGCCACCCGGTAGGTGTCGGCGCTGTCGGCATAGCCCCACTGCATCGGCAGGTCCTGCCACACGAGCACGCCAGCCCGGTCGCAGGCGTCGTAGAACGAGGGCGCCGTGACATGGGCGTGTACACGGATGGCGTTGAGGTGGGCGCCGACGGCGAGCGACACGTCGGTGGCGGCCCGTTCGGGCGTCATCGCCGAGAGCCACTGCTCGCCGATGTAGTTGATACCGCGCACGAACACGGGGCGACCGTTGAGCCGCCATGTCCAGCCGGCGTCGACGTCGATGCTGCGCAGCCCGACCATGCGGCTGTCGGATGCAATGGTGTCGCCGTCGACCTCGACCACGGTGTCGAGGCGGTACCTGAACGGCTCGCCGTGATCCCACGTCCACCACAGCCGTGGCGTGGCGAGCAGCGCTCCCAGCTCGACGCAGTTGCTCCCCGGCTCCAACCAGGTGCTGGTCCACAGTTCGTAGGCAGCGTCGTCGCCGTCGCTCAGGGTGTGACGCACCGTCGCCCACACCGGGGCGTCGCCGAACAACTGCACCTGGACGGTGGAGGCGAAGCGGGCGTCGGCGCCGTGGAGTTCGGTTGCCACACCGACTGCGTCGATCGCCGCCACACGGTGCGTCTCGAGGGTCACCTCACCCCAGGGGCCACCCGACGAACGTTCCTGACCACGCTTGGTCCAGCCTCCGGGGCGGGCGTCGTGGTGGCCGAACACGCCGCGCAGGGTGGTCTTGCTGTGCGGCCACACGGTGGCGAACTCGTCGGTCGGGCACGACACCTCCATCACCAGCTCGTGCGCTCCCGGGGCGAGGTCGAGGTCGAACCAGAACGGGGCGAACCCGCCGACGTGGCCGCCGACCACGGTGGCATCGACCGACACCGTGGCGGCATAGTCGACCGCGCCGAAGCGCAGGCGGCTGGTGGTTCCGACCGCGGTCGACGGCACCGTGAACGTGTACCGGTACCAGACGATCTCGGAGCCGTCGATGCCGTCGAGGTACCAGTTGCCCGGCACCGTCGTCGGCTGCCACGGGCCATCGGCGTCGAGTGCGAGTTCCCACCCGTCGAGCAACGGTGTGGCACCGGTCGTGGGGGGCGGTGTGTCGCTCACGATTCACCGAGCCGCAGGTCGTTCATCCGCATGGCGATACGGGTGAGTGGTTCGAGCAGCGCCACCTCGTCGGCACTGGCCGAACCGGCGGCCAGTGCGCTGCGGATGCGGCGGATGCGGTGCGTGACCTCGCCCGCTCGTACGCCGATCGCGACGCACTGCTGCTCGACGGCCGCGAGCGTGGAGAGCACAAAGTGCTGTACCGGTTGGGCAGCGGCGTCGGCGGCGGCGCGGGGACCGAACACGTAGCGGTCGGTGTGGCCGGCATCGTCGAGGAGCGTGGCGTCGAACGTGCCGTCGTCGGCCACCTTCCCGGCGTGCAGCACCTTGCCCGACAGGGTGACCCGCCAGGCGTCGAAACCGGACGCCGCCGGCACGGTGACGGTGCACGTCTCGCTGTGTACGACGTGCCAGGCCCCGTCGAGCAACGCGATCGCGCTCTGGCCGTTGGAACTGTTCAGTTCGCCGAGTGCTGCGAGCCGACCGTGCAGGAGCGCAGCCACCACCGCGGTGCCGTCGAGCGCCATCCACGACACCGACGCCTCCCCGACCCGAGCGGCGATCGTGCTGCCGTCGCCGATCGGCACGTCGTTGCGCCACGGCGACGGTCCGCAGTTGACCACGGTGACGTAGCGGCGACCGGTCGCGCCGTATCGCACGGCCACGTCGATCCCGAGGCCGCTCGGAGCGGGTGCGTCGAAGGCGGGCAGGTCGGCGAGCAGGCCACAGGGTCGCAGGTGCTCGTCGTGGGTCGGGGCGTCACCGGCGAGTCGCACCGTCCCCGGGTGTCGTTCGGCGAGAGCGGCGAGTCGTTGCTGCGCGAGGTGCGACAGCACCGCGACGTCGGGCACGACGACGGTGTCGTAGCCGTCGATCGACGAGCGGGTCACGTCGACCACGTCGAACTCGATGCCGGCGTCGACGAGCGCGTGGGCGACGCTCATGCCTGCTGCTGAGATGTTGGCTCGTGCAGCCAGTCGGGCATGGTCGTCGCCGAGGCCGCCACCCGGGATGAGCCCGCCGAAACGAGCGAGGCGTTCGCCGGCATGGTCGTACGCGATGGCGACCGGCGCCGTAAGGGGCGAGGCAGCGAGGTCCGCTCCACCGGCCTGCAGGCACAGGAACAGACAGCGCATGTTCCACCACCAGGCGAACACCGATCCGTCGGGCAGCACCGGCGCCTCTTCGGCCCAGCGTTCGAAGGCGCCGATACCGATCGGTTCGGGGTCGGACGAGTGCAGCATGTAGATGCACGGCGCGTCCATCCCGCCGACGAGGCAGCACTGCAGGTAGAAGGCTTGGCGGGCGGAGATCTCGGGCACCAGATGCGGGAGGCCAGCCGGCGACAACGTGTGGCACAGCCGGGTGCGCCACCATGCATGGTGGACGTACTCGTCGTGGCTCATCTTGTACCACTCGGTGCCGGCGATCATGGTGGCCGGGTCGACGTTCTCGGCGTACACGTTCTGGCCGACCCAACCGCACGAGTCGGCGAGTGTGCCCGGCTCGACGAGCATCCCCGACAGCTGCCACGGCATGCACAGCCAGTCGTGGAACACGGCCACGTCGTCGCCGAGTTCGTCGCGAACGGCCTCGGCCCACACCGTGAGGCCCGAGGCGATCTGGTGGTCGGCGAACGCATCGGCGTCGAGCAGCGCTGCGACGGGCGCGTCGACAGTGCTCGGCAGGTCGACCTCGTGGACGCTCGCGTACTCGGTGCCCCAGGCAGCGTTGATCTCGTCGACACCACCGTGACGAGCGGTCAGCCACTCGCGCCATCGGGTGGGGTCGGCGTAGTCGGCGCGCAGCGGCGAGGGCGCCCGGTCGCTCTCGTGGACGAGCATGCCGTCGCCGGGTGCTTCGTTGTCGATCTGCCAGGCCCACAAGGCAGAGCCGACGAACGGTCGCAGCGCCACGGCCACCGCCCGCAACCAGACACTGGCGCGCTGCTGGTGGCCGGGCGAGTCGTAGGACAGGCGAGGGTCGTCGGAGTCGCCGTGACGGTACGGCTCGCCGTCGTGGCGGATCGCCCACCAGTCGCGCTGGCCTTCGATGAGCCAGGTGGGCACGCCGCCACCGAGCATCTCGGAGTCGACGAACGGTCCCGGCTTGGCGATGAAGCCGAGCCCGGCCGCAGCGCACACCTCGACGAATCCGACGAGGTCGCGTTCGGCGAGCGTGGTGCCGGTGAGGTCGACGGTGCCGTCGACGGGCTCGTGGTGGATCCACGGGATGTAGCTCGACACGGCGTTGGCGCCGCTCTGGCGGGCGCGCAGCACCATCAGCTCCCAGCGTTCGCGCGGCACCCGGAAGTAGTGGATCTCGACGACCCGCCAGGTGTCGCGAGCGAGTGGGGCGGGGAGCGATTCCGCTGCCATCGACATCTCAGCCCTTGGTTCCCGTGAGCGTGACACCTTCGATGAACACCTTCTGAGCGAAGAAGAACAGCACCAGAATCGGCAGCACGAACACCACCGAGGCGGCCATCGTGAGGTTCGACTCGCCGGTCTTCACCAACGCGGTGTTGAGCCGCACGAGGCCGACGGCGAGCGTGAGGCTGTCGTCGTCGGACAGGTAGATGTTCGGGCCGAAGAAGTCGCTCCAAGAGAACAGGAACTGGAAGATCGCCACCGCCATGATCCCCGGCTTCGCCATCGGGATCACCACCCGGGTGAGCACTCCGAACTCGCTCGCGCCATCCACGCGAACGGCGTCGAGCACGTCGGGCGCCAACGTGAGGAAGAACTGGCGCAGCAGGAAGATGCTGAACGCGTTGGCGAAGAAGGCGGGCACGGTGAGCGGCAGGATCGAGTTGATCCAGCCGAGCGAGGTGAAGATCTCGTACTGCGACACGAACAGCACCTGGTACGGCAGCATCATGGTGGACAGCACCAGCACGAACACCGTGGTGCGACCACGCCAGCGCAGATGGCTGAACGCGTAGGCGACGGGCACGCAGCTGATCACGGTGCCGATGGTGCTGAGCACGCACACCAGCAACGTGTTGACGAAGTAGCGGGCGAGCGGCACACGGTCGAACACTTCGCCGTAGTTGCCCCAGGCGAACCGGTCGGGCCACAACGCCGTGGTCTTGGCCTGCTCGATGGGCATCACCGACTGCAGCAGCATGAACAACAGCGGCAGCGCAAACATCGCCGCCAGTGCGAGCAGTACGGCGTGGCGGGCGACGGTGAGCAGCACGCGCTGGCTGCGCGGCACGTGGGCGCGGACACGCATCGGTCGCTCGGGTACCGCCGGGATGGGGTCGCCGACCGCGATGCTCATTTCTCCCCCACTGCGGTGTGCACCCAGCGACGTCGGCTGGCGAGCATGAGCCCCGTGATCACCAACGTGAGCAGGAACATCACCCAGGCCATCGCGGCGGCGAAGCCGATCCGGCCGTCCTGGAAGTAGCGTAGCTGCAACATCGCATAGGTGAGCAACGCCCCGTCGGGCTCACCGGTGAGGCGTCCGGCCCGCGCTCCTTGGCTGAACACATAGGCCTGGTCGAAGGCCTGCAACACACCGATCATCCCGGTGAGCAGCGTGAAGAAGATCACCGGGGAGACCATGGGCAAGGTGACGTGGCGGAACCTGGCCCATCGCCCTGCGCCGTCGAGTTCGATCGCCTCGTAGAGCGAGCGTGGGATGTCGACGATGCCGGCGAGGAAGATCAGCATCACATCGCCGAGCGCCCAGGTGCCGACCATGATCAGCGCCGGTTTCGCCCACGCCGGATCACGGAACCACAGCGGCGCCTCGATGCCGAACACCTCCAGCAGGCTGGCGATCGGCCCGCCCTGCTGGAGCAGGAAGAAGAACAGCGCACCGCTCGCCACCGCCGGCACCACCGATGGCACGTAGAACAACAGCCGGTAGGAACCGTTGCCGCGACGGGGCCGCGCGAGCAGTGATGCGCACAGCACCGCGATGAAGAGCCTGATCGGCAACCCGACGATCGCGAGGTACGCTGTATTGCGCAACGCGAGCATCAGGCCGGGATTGTCGAGCAGGAGACCGTAGTTGCTCAGCCCCACCCAACGCGCCGGCTGGCCGTAATGCTTGATGGTGAACGACCAGTAGAGCGAGTTGACGACTGGGTAAGCGATGAAGACCGCGAAGCCGATCAGCCACGGCGAGAGGAAGGCGAGTACGATCCCGCGTCGCCGCCACGCCGCGCGGCTGCGCGCGGAGTGGCGGCGTTGCAGGACGAGTGCGTCAGTTGCCAAGTTCGAGGTCCAACTCGTCCTGGTATCGATCGTTCAGTGCGAGGAGCTCGTCACGAAGCTGGTCGTCGCTGACATCGCCGCGTCGGTGATCGAGCAGCAGTGCCGTCATCTCGTCGATCAGGGCGCCACTGACCAGCGACGAGCCGGGCACGCTGGCGTTGCTCGACCGCGCCAGATCGACGAAGGTCTCGAACTGGGGCAGCTTCGCGACGGTGACCTCTTCGAACAGGTCGAGGGCCTCGATGTTCGACGGGATGTTGCCGTAGACCTCCTGGAACGAGGCGATCTCCTCGCTCGCGAAGGCGAGGCACTTGATCGCCGCCCACGACTTCTCGACGTCGTCGACGCCGTTGGGGATCATGAACCAGTTCCCGCTCGGCACCAGGGACGCCGGGTTCTCTTCGTCGACGCCGCCGGGTACAGGCATCGACACCACGCCCCACTCTTCGGGCCGGCCCTCGCCGAACCGATCGGGCCACGTGACGAAGTACGACCCTTCGAAGTACAACGGGAGCTGTCCCTTGATGAAGTAGTTGTCGGCCGAGTCGTACGAGCCGAGTCCGTCGGCCCAGCGGGCGAACTCCTGCGGGTCCATCAGGTCGTAGAACTGCTTCTGCCACTGGGCGGCCTCGATCCACTGGTCGACGGTGTCGACGATGGTGATGGTGGCACCATCGTCGCTGTAGAGCGTGGCACCGAACATGTCGGCGAAGTACACGGCGTACGAGCCGTCGCCGACGTCGGGAACGAACCCCACCCGCTCGACCGCACCGTCGTCACTGACGATGAGCAGTTTCTGGGCGTCGGTGAGCAGTTCGTCGAACGTGTCGGGTGGGCCGTCGACGCCGATCTCGTCGAGCACGTCCCGGTTGTAGAACAGCCCCACCGTGTCGACCGAGAACGGCAGCCCGTAGCGTTCGCCGTTGAACTCGAGCAGCTTCACACCGGCGGGTACGAACGCGTCCCAGTCGAGCCCGTCGCGCTCGGCGAGATCGGACACGGACACGGCGAGCTCGGCAGCCTGGATGGCGGCGAGCTGGCCGGTGAGGTCGGCCTGCACGAGGTCAGGCGGCTCGCCGGCCTCGATCGCTGCCGAGAGGGCGAGACCGATGCCGTCCTTGCCGACATAGTCGATGGTCAGCCACGGGTTGTCGGCCTCGCAGCGTCGCAACAGCGGCTCGAACGCGTCGATGCCGACCTGGTCGGTGACGCCCGCCCACATCGTGAGCGTGGTCGGCTCGAAGTCGGGTGCGGGCGGTGTGGTCTCGGTGGGCTCGGTCTCGGTGGTGTCGGTGGGCTCGGCGTCGGTGGTGTCCGGTGCCTCGGTGCCGGTCGGCTCCGGTGCGGCCGTGGTGGGCGGTGCGGTGTCGTCGGTGGGCTCGGCGCCGTCGTCGTTGGCGCAGGCGGCGAGTACGAGGCCTGCTGCCAGTGCGGTCGCGAGCCAACGACCCGATCGTGCGCCACCGGCGCGGCTGGTCTTCGGTGTCATCATTTTCCCCCGTTTCATGGTGTCCCCCGTGTGCTGGTTGGTTGTGCTGGATTGGTTGTTTGGTTGTTCGATCTGCGTGTCCGTCAGGCGGTCGAGCCGAGCCGCTCCGCGAGGGCGGACTGGAGCGCCTGCTCGCTCGCGGTGGCCGCTGCGCCGGCGAGCACCGACTCGGCGCCGAGTGAGCTGACGGCGATGGTGGGCGGTGAGGGCAACATCTCGTCGAGGTGGTTGCGGACGAGGTCGGCGAGCGAATCGTGAGCGCCGATCGATCCGGTGAGCACGATCAGTTCGGGATCGACGATCGCAGCGAGCGACGCCGCGAACCAGCTGGTCCACTCGCCCAGTCGTTCGACGACGGCGACAGCGAGACGGTCGCCGCGTTCATGTGCGGCGAACACGGCGGCGGCCGTGTACGGCGGGGTCAGTTCGCTCGATCGGTGCGTTCGTGCGAGCGTCTGGGCGAGACCGCTGACACCATCGAGTGCCGGGCTGACCGGCGGGGTCGAACGCACGACGCGGCGGAACGGGACGTCGTCGAGTTCGCCGGCACCGCCGCGGGCGCCCTGGTAGAGCTGGCCGTTCAGTACCAGCGCTGCGCCCATGCCGGTGCCGATCGAGATGATGGCGAAGTCGTCGCAGCCACGGCCGTGGCCACGGGTCTGCTCTCCGACAGCGGCGAGGTCGACGTCGTTGACCACGGTCACCGGCACACCGAGTCGATCGGTGAGTGCGGTGGCCGGCTGCGATCCGTCGAGTGCCGGGAGGAAGCCGGAGTGGCTGAGCACGCCGGTGGTCGGATCGATGATGCCGGGGGTGCCGATCACCACGGCGCGCACGCTGCGGCGATGTCGCCGGGGGGTCAGCGACGCCACCGCTCGTGCCACGGCGGCGAAGACGTCGTCGGCGTCGTCGGCCTGGAAGTCGACGGTGGTCCGGTCGAGTTCATTGCCGTCGAGATCGGTGAGGACGGCGCGGACGGCGTCGGCGTCGAGTTCGGCGCCGACGGCCAGTGCAGCCTTCGAGACCGGCTCATAGAACACGCCGGCGCGTCGACCGTGTTGCCCTGCGCGGGGACGCTGGTCGTCGGCTTCGGCGACGAGCCCGGCCTCTTGGAGACGGGCGAGCGCGAGCGACACGGTGGGTTTGGAGAGCTGAGTGTGCCGGGCCACCTCGGCGCGGGTGATCGGACGCCGAGCGCGTACGGTGCTGTAGACCACCCGTTCGTTGATGTCACGCAGATGTGCCGGCTGCGCCCCCAGAGCTCGCACCACGGAAGTGGAAGCTAGCAGTAAGGAAACCTTACTCACAAGTCGATCTCGTGGGTGGTGTCTGGCTACGCTCGTGGCGTGGGGTTCGAGGTCATCGTCGGAGACGACGTCGCAATGGTCGGTACGATCGTCGCCGACATCGTGGCCCGTCACGCTCCGGCGGTGCTCGGGGTGGCCACCGGGTCGTCGCCGTTGTCCGCGTACCGCGCGCTGATCCAGCGCGGGGCGCTCGACCAGGGCACGCACTTGACGTTGCTCGACGAGTACGTCGGGCTCCCCCACGGCAGTCCGCAGCGGTACCGGACCACCATCAGACTCCTCCTCGCCGGACCAGCGGGCATCGACGATGCCCATCTCCACGCACCCGACGTCGACGCCCGCGACCTCAACGCCGCCGCTGACGGTTTCGACGCGTTGCTCGGCGACCTGGGCGGTGTCGACCTCCAGATCCTCGGCATCGGACGCAACGGCCACATCGGCTTCAACGAGCCCGGCACCGCCGTCGGGAGCCGCACCCACGTGGCCGAACTCTCGGCGACCACCCGAGCCGACAACGCCCGCTTCTTCGACGACCCTGCCGACGTTCCCGACCGGGTGATCACCCAGGGCCTCGCCACCATCGCGGCGGCCCGCCGCATCGTGCTGATCGCAACGGGCCACGAGAAGCGGGATGCGATCACTGCGGCCTTTGCCGAGCCGGCGTCGGTCGATCACCCGGCGAGCAGCTTGGTCGAGCACCCCGATCTCACCATCGTCGGCGATCGCGCCGCTCTGGCGGACCTGCGCTCCGTCACCCCCGTCCACTCACCCGTCACCTCCACCATCACGTCCGACCAGCGAACCAAGGAGCTCCGATGACCAGCCTGCTCGACCTTCCCGCCGTACTCGGCGGCACGAAAGTGCGCCACACCGAGTACCCGTCGTGGCCGGTGTGGGATCAGGGCGAACGCGAGGGTCTGCTCGAGGTGCTCGACGCCGGTGGGTGGTGGCAGGGCGACGGCTCGGTGGCGAGGACGTTCGCCAACGAGTTCGCCGACTACCACGGCGCCCGATTCGGGTTGGCGCTCACCAACGGCACCCACACCCTCGAAGCCGCGTTCGCCGCGTGCGACATCGGCGACGGTGACGAGGTGATCGTGCCCGGCATGACATTCGTCGCGTCCGCGGGCGCGGTGCTCGCCGTGAATGCCACGCCGGTCCTCGTCGACATCGACGCCGACACGCTGTGCATCGACCCGGTCGCCGCCGAAGCGGCGATCACCGATCGCACCAAGGCGATCGTCGCCGTCCACGTCGCCGGGGCCGCCGCCGATCTCGACGCGCTCACGGCGCTGTGCACGAGACGCGGGTTGCGGCTCATCGAGGACTGCGCCCACGCCCACGGAACGTTCTGGCGTGGGCGGGGCGTCGGTTCGTGGGGAGACTTCGGGAGCTTCTCGATGCAGCGCAGCAAACTGATGACCGCCGGCGAGGGCGGGGTGCTGATCTGCAACGACGAGGAACTGCGCGACCGCGCGTGGGCCTACGCCGACTGCGGGCGGGCGAAGGGCGAGTGGTTCTATCACCACCCCACCTACGGCTCGAACCTGCGGATGACCGAATGGCAGGGTGCGGTGTTGCGCGCGCAACTCGTGCGGTTCCCCGAGCAGAACCGCATCCGCAACGACAACGCCAATGCCTTGAACGCGGCGCTCGCCGAAGTGCCCGGCCTGCGCCCCCCGGTGCGCGACCCGCGCATGGACCTCCAGGGCAACTACTGCTTCGTGTTCCACTACGACGCCGCTGAGTTCGCCGGCTTATCGCTGCACGCGTTCGAGCGCGCGCTCTCCGCCGAGGGCATTCCGATGGGTGTGTCGTATCCGTCGCTCAGCGACCTCGCGATGTTCCGCGACGGGAACTTCGCTCCCCGCCTGCGCGAGCACGCACCCACGTTCGACTACCAGCACCTGCACCTGCCGCACGCCGAGCACGCCGCGGCGAGCACCGTGTGGTTGCAGCACCGGCTGCTGCTCGCCGATCGTGAGGACGTCCTCGACGTCGCCCGGGCCGCAGCCCGTATCCAGGCCCACGCCGCCGCCATCGCCGCCCTCGCTGCCACCACCAGCTGATCTCTTCCGACCTCGGCGTCAGTCGACGAGTTCGGCCACAGCGTCAGATCGCGGGTTCGCACGAGAGCCCCCGACCTGCTCGGCCTGTGCAATGACCTCCGCAGGTCGATCGACGTCATGCGCCCGGACGCCCGCGGCCCGGCGCGACGGTGCGAGCCAAGATGCCGAGCGTGGCGCGCAGGCTGTTCTCGGAGATGATCGGGAACCGGTCGGCGAACCCGGCGTACTGCTCGTGGAGGTTCGACCAGTCGTAGTACGAGGTGACCAGCGTGCCGCTCTCGATCGGCTCCAGGCGATAGCCGTACACGTGCCCCATCGGCGGCTGCATCGTCCCGTCGATACTCCAGGCGATCTCGCAATCGGCCTCGAACGTCTCGATCACCACGGTCACGGCGTACTCGCCGAGATCGAAGTCGCGCAGCGAGTCGCGATCCATGTGCACCACGAACCGGTCGCCGACCGCGGTTGCCGGATCGCCCTCGGCCGACATCAACATGCCCGAGGCATCGATGGCGACATGGCCGTCGGGGCTGCGCAGGACCTCGAAGATCGCTCCGGCATCAGCGGCGATGGCGCGGCCGACCTCGAGACGGGTGGTGGTGTCGCTCATGCAGCATCCTGGCATCGCAAGACGAGCACATCCCCACCCGACGATCGGCGCGGCCGTCTGACAGACGCTTGGTGCCGTGGCATCGAGCACCAAGTATCGTGTCCGAATGGGCATCCAGGAGTATCTCGTGTCGTCATCCGGTCAGATGTCGCTGCCAGCAACTGCGCGGCATCGATGGAACCTCGCAGACGGCGGCCCGGTCGACGTGATCGATCTCGGCTTCGGCGTGCTGACCGCACCCAGAGGGAGCGCCCGAAAACTGCTCGGCGATCTCGTGACCCGCGACCAACACGCCGAGTTCGTGAGGTCGCTCAGCGACGACGCCGACCTCGCGACGACGTGAGTCGCGCAATCCTCGACGACCATCTCCTGCGCGATCTGCTCGCCGACGACGCTTCCGCCGGACTCGTCGACCTGCTCGGCGTCTTCGAACCTGCAACCACGAATCTGCACCTGTACCGGTTGTCCCGGAGCGTGGCCGCAGCTCAGGGCGGTGCGCTCACCGGTGGGTGGAGCGCCGAGCATCGGCGGTCACTCGGCGCACAACTGATCTCCTTGGACGACGAGATCGAGATCGTGCCGATCAGAACCATTGCATTCCGCATGGCGGAGATCGCCGCGACACATCGCGTCTCGACCCTCGGAGCAGAATGCGTGGCCGCCGCAGAGCATCTCGACGCACCACTGTGCGTCTGGAGCGGCGACGACGGACCCGGGATCCGAACGACGATGTTCGATCTCGGGCTCGACTACCGAACCGTCACTCGCTGACTGTCGGTCAGCGGCGGGCGAGGTTCTTGGCGAGGCTGCGCAAGGCGAGCGAGAACCCGATCTTGCCGAAGAACACTCCGACCGGCGACAGCAAGCCCGGGAAGTACGGCACGGTGACGTCTTCACGCCATTCGAGCACCGATCGCGTTCCGTCGGCGCGCACGGTGAAACCAGCGGTCCCGCCCAAGATGGGCCCCAACTTCTCCACGTCACACACACCGACCTGGGCGATCTCGTCCCAGTCGCAGCGTGTCACCCGCATCCGGTCTTTCAGTGCGACCGGCCGGAACCCGCTCCATGCCGTGAACGTGTATCCGACCGCCGTTGGTTCGCTCGGTTCACCCGGGTCGGCCTCGATCGTGGTCGCCGGAATCCAGGCGCCGTGGGCCGGCCAGTCGATCAGTTCGTCCCACAGCACGCGAGCAGCGACATCGAACGGTCTGGTCAATTCGAACTGCACACGGCCCATCTCCATGATGCTCGCACGGTCGAGGCCACTTCGCACATGGAAGACCAGATCTCCGAACGACGCGACGGCCACATGGTCGCGAGAGCAGGCACGAATCGACCGAGACCCTCGCCGACCTCGCCGGGCGAGATGACGAGCGGTGACATCACCGTCACGGTGGCGTCGTGGTCGCTCGGCTGGCTGATCAGACCTCGGCGCGCACATGCACAAACTCACGGATCGCGCAGGATCGGATCGGTGACCTCCACGCCGAACAGAGGTCCGCGGCCGCGCACCTCGGCGATCAGATTCGGGTAGCGGTGCAGGATCGTGCGGAGTCCGGCGCCGAGACGTTCGCCGACGTCGGCGACATGCACCCGGAAGTACGGATCGACGTAGCGACCAATGACGCGTCCGGCGAGCGACCCGAATCGTTCGGCGGCGCCACTGCACGCCCCGATCGGGTAGTCGCCACCGGACAGCCGGTTCCCGCTGAGCAGCGGGTCCGGGGTCACGTCATGATGTCCGAACGCCCAGAGCGTTCCCGTTCGGAGCGGTCCGCTCTTCGTTTCGTCGAGCACCATCGGTGCGCCGCGCTCGTTGCAGACGCGACGCACCGCAGCGGTGGTGTCGTCGACGACGTACGCGATCGAGTCGATCGATCCGAACGGCGATCGTTCGTGGGGGGCACGACACATCCGGCGTGAGAAGGATGGACTGCGCCTGGAGGACCGTCCGAGGCGCGCCGCCCGTTGCACGGGCTCTGGCGCGCGATCAGGCACTCGTCAGGGCGAGTAGTTCGTCGAGGAACTGCGATGCCACCGATGCTGATGCTCGACGCCACAGCGCCACGACGTCGCCGGGTTGCCGCTCGACGAGACGCGCGGCCGCAACAGCACGCTCGGCGACGAGTTCGCGCTGACGCACGAGCAGATCTCGAGCATCCACACCGTTCAGATCGGCGAGCACCAGCTTGAGCAGCAGTTCGCTACGCAGATCGCGCAGGTGTTCCACCGGCACCGACAGCCACGTACGCAACTCGGCTCGGCCCTCGGGCGTGACATCGAGAATGGTCCGGTTGCCGCCGGCGACGCCTGGCTCCTCGCCGACGGATCGCACCAGTCCTCGTTCGCCGAGCTGGTCGAGCGAGCGGTACACGAGCGGCCGCGTGAGCGTCCACACCCGACCGACCTCGCCGTCGGCGGTGAGTTGTCGGGCCACCTCGAAACCGTGACTGGGCCCGAACGCGAGCACCCCGAGGCACGCCCACTCCCCCAGCAGCAGTTCGCGTCGGCGGCGCTCGGCGGACGAGCGGGTCACTCCGGAACCACCTCGATGTCGGTGGCCTTCACCGAGGCGTGCACGCGATCACCCAGTCGGAGCTGCAAGTCGTCGAGCGCCGCAGCGGTGATCTCCGCAGTGAGCGCGAGGTCACCGTCGATGACCACCCGGACGCGTTCGCCCATCCGATCGATGTCGACGATGGCCCCGTGCCACGTGTTGCGTGCGCTCGATCCGGTCGCCTCGCCCCGCCCCA
>Ga0105054_10004128_pt1 | contig 21890 bp, 17 predicted proteins | sample BON02_FD_78091 | JGI IMG/M metagenome (GOLD analysis project Ga0105054, IMG submission 78091) | Freshwater microbial communities from Lake Bonney liftoff mats and glacier meltwater in Antarctica - BON-02 (megahit assembly) | ecosystem: Environmental > Aquatic > Freshwater > Ice > Glacier...
ATAACGCCAGCGGCTTGTGGTGCTGTAGCACCCACTGGAATGGTCCACGCGCGTACCTCCTTCACTCCTGCCGTAAAATAAGTCTCCAATTCCAATAATTTATAAGCTCCCCTAATTAATTTGGCAGAACCGGGCTCTGTTAACCCCAAATCTTCCAAAAACATTTGTCGCTCCTCATAACTCTCTAATTCCGTAATATCGGCTTCAGTACCCACAGCCAAAAAGATAACCTCGGCCTCTTCATTGGCAACTGCGGCTTTAACTTGTTCCACATAGGCATTACCTGTGGTGGCTGCATCTTCGTCAACATTACAAACATACATTACAGGCTTATCCGTTATAAACTGTAAAGGCCTAACAAACTCCACCCTATCATCAATACTAATATCAAGGGCTCGTACCGATGTACCTGTTTCAAGACCTTGTTTTATTTTTAATAAAACTGCTTCCTCTTTTTGAGCTTCCTTATTTCCGGTTTTGGCGGCCCGCTTTACTTTTTCAAGTTTTTTATCCACCGTCTCCAAATCCTTTAGTTGCAATTCGATATCAATCGTTTCTTTATCCCTTACTGGATTGACCGAACCATCGACATGGACTATATTCTCGTTATCAAAACAACGGAGTACATGCAAAATTGCATCTGTTTCACGAATATTACCTAAAAACTGGTTGCCAAGGCCTTCCCCCTTACTGGCTCCCTTTACCAATCCCGCAATATCCACAATCTCCACAGTTGCCGGTAATACACGTTCTGGATTCACAAGTTCTTCCAATTTCTGTAATCTTGCGTCCGGTACATTTACGACACCTATATTAGGTTCTATGGTACAAAATGGAAAATTGGCACTTTGTGCCTTTGCGTTGGACAAACAATTAAAAAGTGTTGATTTTCCAACATTGGGCAATCCTACGATACCTGCTTTCATGGTCTAGATCAATTACAAACTGGAGCTATTATTAAAAACCTTTCTCCCAGCTTTTTTTAAACAGCTGCAAAGATACTATTTATGTCCATTTATAAACATACAAAGCCCATCTTAAATTAGGTAAAAATAAATTACTTAAATTTAGAAGTTAAACACTAAAACTCAATCATTATGAAAAAAACTATTTTATTGACACTTGTTTTGTTAGGCAATCTTTCTTTGTTGGTTGCGCAAAACTCCGTGTCCGGTAACGTAACAGATGAAAGTGGCGAACCCTTGGTCGGTGTAAACATTGTGGAAAAAGGTACTACCAATGGAACAACAACGGATTTTGATGGCAATTATCAAATATCCATATTTGATAATGCAACCCTAGTTTTTAGCTATATAGGATATAACACCCAGGAGGAAGTTGTTTCTGGAAAATCGGTAATCAATGTTTCTCTATCCGGAGGGATGATGTTGGACGAAGTTCAATTGGTAGGCTCAAGGAGCCCGAAACGAACTTCAACTGACACGGCAGTACCGGTAGACGTAATTGACATCGCAGAAATTGCTACCCAATCCGGCCGTGTTGAAGTGAATGAACTTTTGCAGTATGCAGCTCCTTCCTTCAACGCCAATAAACAATCAGGATCAGATGGTGCTGACCATATTGACCCGGCCACACTTAGAGGGCTTGGACCAGACCAGACCTTGGTACTTATTAACGGAAAAAGAAGGCATCAGTCTTCTTTGGTCAATGTTTTTGGAACTAGGGGCCGAGGTAATACCGGGACCGATTTAAATGCGATTCCTGCATCTTCCATTAAACGAATAGAAATATTACGTGACGGTGCAGCCGCACAATATGGTTCGGATGCCATAGCAGGGGTAATCAACATTGTCCTGAAAAACCAAACGGATAAAGTATCAGGTTTCGTAAGTTATGGCGCGTACAGCACTAATGCCAAAGGAGATTTTCCTGCTGGAACACCCAATACCGATGGTAATAGATTGGATACCGAAAAAGATGGAAACGCTATGGCTAGTGACCGAAATTTTGACGGAGGTTCCATAAAGGCAGGTGTTAATTTTGGTGCCGCTATTGGAAATGATGGTGGCTTTGTAAATGTTACTACAGAATATGTTAGTAAGAATAAGACCTTGCGACCTGGATTCGATTTTAGACGAGGCTTTGGAGAAGCTGCCATAGATGGATTTAATTTAATGTTAAATGCCTCTGTACCCCTTTCCGACCATTCTGAAGTATATGCTTTTGGTGGAAGAAATTATAGGGATACCGATGCCTATGCCTTTACAAGAAATGGCGGTAACAGGGTAATCCCCTCAATATATCCAAACGGTTTTACACCAAGAATCACCTCGAACATCATAGATAATTCTTTTTCGGCCGGATTTAAAACAGAATTGGATAGTGGCTGGAAACTGGATATAAGCAATACCTATGGCAAGAATAACTTTCATTATTACATTAAAGGAACACTTAATGCTTCTTTAGAAGATGTTTCCCCTACCGATTTTGATGCAGGGGGGCATAGCCTGACACAAAACACGGTGAATTTAGATTTTTCCAAATATTATGAAGATGTTTTGGAAGGCATGAACTTGGCTTTTGGCTCCGAGTATAGAACCGAAAACTTCATCATTTTCGCCGGTGAAGAAGGATCCTGGGGCACTTATGACGTAAATGGCCTCTTAATAACGGACCCTGCCAATCAGACCCAGCCTACAGATCCAGACTCGGGTGATGCTCGTCCAGGCGGTTCACAAGGCTTTCCAGGATATAGTCCTAAAAACGAAGTTGATAGAAGTAGAAGCAATTTTTCCCTCTATGCTGATGGAGAATTTGATCTTACTGAAACATTTCTTTTAAACGCTGCAGCGCGTTTTGAGAATTTTAGTGATTTTGGAAGTACCCTGAACGGGAAATTGGCCGCAAGGTTAAAGGCATCGGACAATGTAAATATAAGAGGTTCTGTGAGTACAGGTTTTAGAGCCCCTTCCCTAGCCCAGAAATACTATAACTTACAGTTCACGAATTTTGTAGGTGGCGCGGCATTGGAATCATTGTTATCACCTAATAACAGTCCTGTTACTGCTTCATTTGGAATAGACCAGTTAAAAGAAGAAAAGGCACTTAATGCCGGTTTAGGTTTTGCCGCAACTTTTGGGGATTTCACCGCGACAGTGGACGGGTATTATATTAAAGTAGACGATCGGATAGTGCTAACGGGTAATTTTGATGCCCCACAGATTCCCAACGTGGAAGCCGCGCAATTTTTTGTTAATGGCGTGGACACAAAAACCACCGGTTTGGATATTGTATTGGCCTGGAAGAAAAACTTCGATGGCAATAGGCTATCGGCGACCTTTACAGGTAATATAAATGACATGAAGATCGACAAGGTAAATAATGGAAATTTGGATGAGCAAACCTTCTTTGGAGAGAGGGATAAAGGATTCTTATTGGCTTCCGCACCAAAAAGTAAATTTACCCTAAATATGAATTATAAGAAGGACAAGTTTGATGCCGGGCTGGCTTTTACCCATTTTAGCAAGGTAGAATTATTGGATTATCAGATGTTGGAACCCACCGCGGATTACGACAGTTTTGATGACCAAATAAATCAGGCAACTGATACCTATGACGCCAGGCTGATAACCGATCTTGTTTTTGGTTACGAATTGTGTGATGGCCTCAAATTAAATGTCGGTGCCAATAACTTACTTAATGTATATCCAGATCAGCAGGATGACTGGGTAGAAGGTGGTGGTTATTGGGATTCTGTCCAAATGGGATTTGGAGGGGCTTATTACTACGCCAAAGTAGGATTTACATTTTAAAAAACATTATGTAAAAATGCAAGAAGGTTGCCTTTAAAGGCAACCTTCTTTATTTCGTCAAAATTCAACAACCCTTATTCCTTAGGAGGAATCATTCTAAAATCTCCCCAACAACCTAAGGAAACAAATATTCAACCCAAAAACCACAAAGGGATTGCTGAAAAATATTATTAAATGACCTATTCAGGGTGCATAAAACGTTGCTTGCCCAAAAGTACTTCTTCAGACTCTACATTGGCGTCATCCGGAATACAGCAATCCACAGGGCAAACCGCGGCACACTGGGGTTCGTCATGAAATCCTTTACATTCCGTACACTTATCCGGAACAATAAAATATATCTCGTCACTTACTGGCTCCTGTGATTCCTCGGCATCAACTGCTTTACCATTAGGTAAAACTACATTGCCCTTTAAAAGGGTTCCGTCGCTATAACGCCAATCATCCGCACCTTCATAAATTGCAGTATTTGGGCATTCTGGTTCACAAGCTCCACAATTTATGCATTCATCTGTTATTATAATTGCCATATTTTTCTATTTCTTTATGCTGATTTAATTTCAGTATCAATACTTTTGTACAAAGGTAAAGCCTAATAAAATCTTTTACAAATATAATGACTGACCTTAGACATAGACTTGATGCTTTTGTTAAACTTGGTAGTTTTTTCAAAGAATATTGCAAATATGCAAAAAACCAAACTCAAATAGATGATAATCAGCATACATGGTTTATAAAATTCGATGAAATACTGACCTTGGCCGGACATAAGAATGGTTGGTTTACCCCTGAAAACATTTTATTTAGTTTAGAGAGTTGGGCGGAATTATTGACACCATCAACTTTGGAAAATTGGTTAGCGGCCTATGAATTGGATAAAAGCAATCCAAAATGTGTCGCCTTGATTATGGCTGGCAATATTCCTTTGGTGGGATTTCATGATTTTTTAAGCACTATAATCACTGGAAATAAGGCCCTAGTAAAACTCTCTTCCAATGACAAAATATTACTGCCCTTTGTTGGCCAATATTTAATTGAAATGGAACCTTCCCTTAAGGACCAAATTTCCTTTGCCGATGGCAAACTAGAGGATTTTGATGCTGTAATTGCTACGGGAAGCGACAATACATCGCGATATTTTGAGCACTATTTCGGAAAAAAACCTAATATCATTAGAAGAAATCGGAATTCGGTAGCCATTCTAAGCGGTACCGAAACCAGTGAAGAATTAGAAGCTTTAGGAGAGGATATTTTTAGATATTACGGCTTGGGCTGTAGGAGCGTTTCAAAATTATTTGTACCTAAAGATTATAATTTTGATGCCCTTTTTAAAGCCGTCTACCCCTTCAATACCATCATAGAACATCATAAGTATGCCAATAATTATGACTATAACAAGGCTGTATACCTTATGAGTTTGTACAAAATATTGGAAAATGGTTTTCTTATGTTAAAAGAAGATAAAAACTATGGCTCTCCAATTGCCACCGTTTTTTATGAGTTTTATGATACCCTTGAGGAGTTAAAAATCAGACTAACAAATGAAAAGGAAAAGATTCAGTGTGTAGTGGCCAATGGCTTTAAGAATGATGAGATTCTTTTTGGCCAAACCCAAAAACCATCTTTAAGCGATTACGCCGATAATATTGATACTGTTGATTTTTTGTTGAAAACATAATACAATAATTTTTGAGGACAGTACCTAACTTCCTAAAATATTTATGACCTTTAACCCTTGTAAAATATAAAGACTGAATTTTGCGATTTTTCAATAATAACAGTAATTAAGACAAATGACAATTAATTAAGATTATTGCTGCCATGTCATTGCTATTACTAAAAATACCTTGGGCATGGAGTATAATCTTTGATCAACCATAAAATAAGATAAATGAAAAAACATAATTTTAGTGCTGGCCCTTGTATTTTACCACAGGAAGTAATTATGAAAGCTTCTGAAGCTGTAATGGATTTTAATGGTATGGGACTTTCCCTTATCGAAATTTCACATAGAAGTAAGGATTTCGTAGCCGTTATGGATAGAGCCAGATCATTGGCCCTAGAGCTATTGAATTTGGAGGGGAAGGGCTATCAAGCCTTGTTCTTACATGGCGGTGCTAGTATGGAATTTTTAATGGTCGCCTATAATCTACTGGAAAAGAAAGCAGGGTATCTCAATACAGGTACCTGGGCAGATAAAGCCATTAAGGAAGCTAAACTCTTCGGAGAGGTTATCGAAGTTGGTTCCTCCAAAGACGAAAATTTTAGTTATATACCTAAAGGCTATAGCATTCCCAACGACCTGGATTACTTACATCTTACCTCCAATAACACCATTTTTGGAACTCAAATAAAGAAATTTCCAAAAACAGCGGCTACCTTGGTTTGCGATATGAGTTCCGACATATTTTCCCGACAATTGGATTTCTCCCAATTTGACCTTATTTATGCTGGGGCCCAAAAGAACATGGGACCGGCAGGAACTACTTTAGTGGTGATAAAGGAAGAAATTTTGGGAAAGGTAACCAGAAAAATCCCTTCAATGTTGGATTATAAAGTGCATATAGATAAGGAAAGTATGTTTAATACACCTGCTGTTTTTCCCGTTTATGTTTCAATGCTTACCTTGGAATGGCTTCAAAACTTGGGAGGAATTGCTGCTATTGAGGAGATTAATGAAAAGAAGGCGCAGCTATTGTACTCAGAAATAGATTTGAATCCTTTATTTAAAGGCTACGCACAAAATGAAGATCGTTCCAATATGAACGCCACCTTCACCCTTGGCGAGGAAAAACTTAAAGCCGTATTTGATGGGATGTGCAAGGAGGCCGGAATAATTGGATTAAACGGACATCGCTCGGTTGGAGGCTACAGAGCCTCTATGTACAATGCCCTTTCTTTGGAAAGTGTTGGTACCTTAGTAGATGTGATGAGCGAATTGGAGAGGAAGGCCTAGAAAACTAAATTGCTTTGCCAACTTTGACCAATTCTGGAAACTCTAGTAAAAATGAAGATCATGACCTCTGATTCCAGTGCTGTCTTAATCAAAAATGATTTCATTGTAAAAAGAGCCAAGGCCATAGAATATACCCTTGATAAATTGGATGACGTTTAGGTTGATCAATGGGAATTGAATCGTTTATGGGAATTTGACGTCAATATTCGTTGGTAAATGGCACATCAACCACATATTGACTAAAATTTTTAATTCCGGTAAAGTTTATACGGACACTCAAAATTTAGAATTTAATAAATAGCATTTATAATGAAAATTTTAGCAAACGACGGAATATCAAAAAGTGGTATAGAGACATTGGAAAATGCTGGGTTCGAAATTCTCGCGGTCAATGTGGCCCAAGAACAACTTGTTGCCTATATCAATCAGAATAAAATTTCGGTGTTATTGGTCAGAAGTGCCACTAAAGTAAATAAAGACCTTATAGATGCTTGCCCTACCTTAAAAATAATAGGCCGCGGTGGTGTAGGTATGGATAATATAGATGTAGCACACGCCAAATCCAAAGACATACATGTAATAAACACTCCGGAAGCTTCATCATCCTCTGTTGCCGAATTGGTCTTTGCCCACTTGTTCAGCGGGGTGCGGTTTTTACACGATGCCAATAGAAATATGCCCTTGGAAGGGGATAGTAATTTTAAAAAACTTAAAAATGCCTATGCCAAAGGCATTGAGCTAAGAGGCAAAACTTTAGGAATAATCGGATTGGGAAGAATTGGTGTAGCAACTGCAAGAATAGCTTTAGGGATAGGTATGAAAGTTATTTTTACCGACTCCCTATTGGATGAGGCTACCGTTACGGTTCCTTTTTTCGATGGCCAATCCATTTCGTTCCAACTTACAGGAATCTCTTTAGAAAATCTATTAAAAACTTCGGACTTTATCAGTCTGCATGTGCCTGCCCAAAAATCGTATGTGATTGGGAAAAAGGAATTTGAATTGATGAAAAATGGTGTTGGTATTGTAAATGCTGCACGCGGAGGTATCCTGGATGAGGTGGCCCTTGTTGATGCCTTGGAAAGCGGGAAGGTTGCCTTTGCCGGATTGGATGTTTATGAGTCTGAACCTATACCGGAAATAAGGATCTTAATGCACCCCGATATTTCCTTAAGTCCACATATTGGAGCTGCAACCGAGGAAGCCCAAGATCGGATAGGGCTGGAATTGGCATCCCAAATTATAGAACTTTACAAATAATTGCCCAATGGGATTAAACAGACCATTTAATCTCTTTTTTGTACCTTGATGAAAATTAATTTCTAACCCTTATAACTATAAAAATGTCAGGATTATTGGATTTATTAAGTAGCCCTCTTGGAAAACAACTAATTAGTGGTGTTGCTGGTCAAACAGGACAACCGGAAAGTAAAACAGCAGACGTTTTAAGTATGGCAATGCCACTGCTGTTAGGTGCAATGAAAAAAAATGCTTCCTCACCTCAAGGGGCCGAGGGACTAATGAATGCATTATCATCCAAACACGATGGCGGGTTATTGGATAACCTTGGAGGTTTATTCGGAGGCGGTGTAGATCAGTCAGTAATGGATGACGGTGCTGGTATATTGGGACATGTTTTTGGAGGAAAGCAAGCTAATGTTGAGAATGCTTTGAGTCAGAAATCAGGTTTGGATGCTGGTTCTGTAGCACAAATCCTTAAAATAGCAGCTCCTTTGGTAATGGCGTATTTGGGAAAACAAAAGGCTCAAAGCAATGTAAATGATTCCAATGGATTAAATAGTTTATTGGGCAGCATGTTGGGAGGACAGCCACAACAGAACCAAAGTTTAATTACAACCCTGTTGGATGCCGATGGTGATGGAAGCATTTTGGATGATGTTGCAGGAATGGTTATGGGAACCAGTAAAAAGAAAGGTGGATTAGGAGGCTTACTTGGTGGGCTTTTTGGAAAATAACAGATTTAACATTTTTTATGAAAAGCCATTTGTTATTCAAATGGCTTTTTTTGTACCTTATAAGGAAGAATCGGATATAATAATGGTAGGAGTAAAACACATTATTTTCCCACATTTTAATAAGGAGTATTGAAAATAAAGAGCAATGAAAAAATATATATTTACTATCGGCATCCTGGCGTTGTTTATCTTATCTATAGTCAATTGCAGCAGTTCCAAGAAAGCAATTTCCATTACAGATGATGAGAAGGCGGCTTTTTCCCAAACCAAAGGTGACACCATATCCATCAAGGACGATAAAACGGCATATGAAATTATTATTATAGAACCTGGATTTGACTTTTGGCTACAGAGCATTGCCAAGCCCGAAGGTTTTTATTCCCAATCTTATTTGGAAAATAGAAACAGAATCTATGTCCTGGAGTGGAATTCAAGGGTAACACAACCCTTTAGATATAGTCCCAATCTTTATGAATTGCAGATCGACTATAACTCCAATACTGATTATGGTTATGAGGTGAATTATAAACTATATAATTACTTTATTTATTTCCAACGTAAATACAATCAAAGATTGGGGCCATTTGTTCCCCGTGTATAAAAAGTTATCTTTGTGTCGATTTATTAGCGTATGAAGAAATTAAAACAACGTTGGGGAGTAAGCTCTAATCTGCAGCTCACGATAATTTTTATAGTATTCTCCATTACAGGTTCATCAGCGGTTTATGCTGCAAAACCCTTTCTTAATTGGATCGGATTGAATAGGGATAATTTTTCTCCCGATTTTATTTGGGGAGGTCTTATTTATTTATGTTTTAGAATTTTATTAATCTTCCCCATTTATCAATTTCTATTAGTAATCTACGGGTGGTTGTTTGGCCAATTCAAATTCTTCTGGGAATTTGAAAAAAAAATGTTAAGCCGTCTCGGTTTAGGTTTTATAATTAAATAATTTATATTTTTCTTAACAAATATTTTGTGGCTATACCACTAGATTTGAAGAGTGAAGATTAATTTAAGAAATACCTTATTTTCTTTTATTGCTGCCCTCTTGGTCGGCTTAATAACGCTTCCTTCTGTTTTAAAACTAAAACATGCCATCTTTGAGCATCATACCTTTGTTTGTAAAGAAAAAGGTAAACTGCACATACATGAGGTAGAACTGGATTGCGATTATCATAAATTCAATTTAACCCCTTTTTATTCTAGTCTACAACAAGAGTTCCTGACATTTTCAGTGATCCCCAAATCCACGAAAATCATAAACTTCTATAATTTCTTAAGCAAGTATCAAAAACTTCATTTCTCCCGTAGAGGCCCTCCCCGTCTATCATAAATTGCCAATAATAAATTAGTAGCGTATGGTTTTCATCACGGAGGATACTCAATCCAGTTAAAATATATAACGATTGAAATCTGTCTGTGGACAATTACTCACTGCTACCTAATAAGCTCTTGATTGGACATATATGCGCCTATTGCCATATAACGAACTATCATGATTTGACACAACTTTGGGCAATAGCTAAAAAATTTTAAAAAGTGCATGTCTTAATTTTTAAAATATGCACAATCTGCCCATAAGTCAATAAGTAAAAACCGGAGCTTATAAATTCAATTAAAAAATAACAAAGTGCATGTAAATGGCCAATAAGCCAATTTACAACATATAAAATTTCAATAAATGAAAAAAATATTCTTGTCATTGCTAAGCATGTTGACATTCATTGTCGTCAGTTCCCAAAATAACCTTAGCGGTAAGATAACCGATCAAGAGAATGGAGAGCCTTTGGAACAGGTATCCATATACTTCCCTCAATTGGAAAAGGGAAGTGTTACCAATACTAGTGGGGAGTATAAAATAGATAAGCTTCCCGTTGGATCCTACAAAGTGGTAGCCTCATATATTGGGTTTCAAAGCTATTCAAGTACCATAAACATTACGAATGGGGAAAACCAATTAAATATTACATTAATGCCCAGTGCCATTGAAATGGAAGAGGTAATAGTTTCTACTCCTTTCCATAAATTACAAAGTGAAAATGTCATGAAGGTGGAGTATTCAAAAATGGCTACACTAAAGACCAAAGGAGCCACAACACTGGCAGAAGGAATTACAGATATTCCCGGTGTAAATGTAGTTTCTACAGGAGTAGGCATTGGAAAACCTGTTATTAGGGGGCTTACCTCCAATCGGGTTTTGGTATACACTCAAGGAATCCGTTTGGAAAATCAACAATTTGGAGATGAACATGGACTTGGGGTGAATGATGCCGGCATTGAGAGTGTGGAAGTAATTAAGGGACCTGCTTCTTTGTTATATGGGTCCGATGCCATGGGCGGTGTAATTTATCTTAATCCAGAGAAATTCGCCGATGCAAAAAAAACAGAGGGAGATCTCAACCTTAATTACTATTCCAACACCCAAGGATTAAATGGGGACTTCGGAATAAGGACCTCAGCAAATAAAATGAAGTATTTACTCAGGGCCGGAACTACTTCACATGTGGATTATACCACTGGAAAAGGCGATAAGGTAACCAATTCCCGTTTTAAGGAAAGTGACATCAAATTGGGGACCGCATATCAGTCCACCAACTTTAAAACAGAAGTTAGGTACAATTACAACAAATCTGATTTGGGCATTCCGGAAGAAATAGGGATTCAGACCAATGAACGCAAACCTGACCTCCCTTTCCAAACTATAAACAACCACATACTAAGCTCTAAAACCAACATGTTTTTTGATAGGTCGAGTTTGGATTTAACCCTTGGTTATATATTTAATAATAGAAAGGAATTTGAAGACGTGGGATCAGCCGCCTTGGATATGAATTTGTCTACCTTAAACTACAATTTGTTATATCACCTTCCTAAATGGAAAAAGTTTGAGACCATTGTGGGCGCACAGGGCATACATCAGACCAACACCAATTATGGGGAAGAAGCCCTGATACCGGATGCAACCACCAATGATATTGGGTTTTTGGCAACCTCTCATATTCATTTTAATGACAAAAATGATGTACAGCTCGGTATTAGATACGACCATAGAGCCATTAATGGTGACCAAAATGGTATTGTTGGGGAAGAAGGTTATATAGCCGAATTAAGTAGAGATTTCAGCAGCTTTAATGCCAACATAGGATACAAGTATAATTTTGCCAAGAACTTCAACACCCGATTAAACATAGCCTCTGGCTTTAGGGCCCCAAACTTGGCAGAACTAACCTCCAATGGAGTGCACGAAGGTACCAATAGATACGAAATAGGTAATGCCAATTTAGGTAACGAACAAAATCTACAAACAGATTTGGCCTTGGAATATAAAAGTGAACATTTGGAATTTTACGCCAACGGTTTTTACAACACCATTAGGGATTACGTGTTTATTGCGCCCGATGGAACTTTTGAGGGAGCGGACGCCGTTTTTAGGTATGAGCAGGAAAATGCCGAGTTGTACGGTGGGGAATTTGGATTTCATCTTCACCCCCACCCCCTGGATTGGCTGCACTTGGAAAGCAGTTATCAGACCGTGAGGGGCAAATTAAAAAATGGAAGCAATCTACCCCTAATCCCTGCCAACTCAATGACCAATACGCTAAGAGTGGAATTTCAAAAAAATAAAGAATGGATACACAGTAGTTATGCATTTGCAACCTTAAACTCAGTATTTAAACAAAATAAAATAAGTGATTTTGAGACACCTACAAACGGCTACACCTTGTTAAATATAGGATTGGGTGGCCAACTTATTGTGGCCAATCAGGATATTAATGTTAGGCTAAGCGCAAACAACCTACTGAACGAAAATTATATATCCCATTTGTCCCGATTGAAGACCGATGGAATATTAAATCCAGGAAGGAATATTTCAGTTGGATTAAGCATTCCTTTTTAAGGTCCAAATATGACTGTATGACATTTAAATAAATTATCCCGACGGTTTAGGCTTACCTAGGCCGTAGGTTAATTGTTTCCAAAAAGACTTCGGAATTTTCTCATCTCCTTTAAAGCCCAATTCAATAGTGCCACTATCCTCCGGGATATAATTGGTTTTAAAAATATAATCCCAAAGACTAAGGCTGATTCCAAAATTTACGCCGTATTTCCCATCTGGCAAATCGTGCGCATGATGATACAGGTGCATTACGGGATTGTTTAAAACATATTTCAAGGGACCCCAGGTAATTTTTATGTTGGCGTGGTTAAAATGACCAATGGAAATTGCCAAAAAATGTACAATATAGGCTTGTTCCGGTTCAAATCCCCCTAAGATCATTACCCCAAAAGTTTTTAAAGGTTTGTAAAAAACGTTTTCCATCCAATGATACCTTAAGTGGGCGGCAAAGCCCATCTCCTTAACACTGTGGTGTATTTGATGGAATTTCCACAAAAATGGATATTTATGTAGTAAAATATGGGTAAACCATTGGACAAAATCCAAAACCAAAAAGAAAATCAATAATTGGACCCAAGAAGGAAATTGTGACATATCCAATATAGCCAAGCTATTTTTATTAATCCCCAAGTCTCCAAAAAGTAGTCCCAATAACTTATAAAAACCACTTATGGCAATGGCAAAAAGGAAGAAATTAAAAAACATATAAAAGCCGTCCAACCAAAAATCCCTTCGAAAAATAGATTGATTCTTACGCCAAGGAAATAAAATTTCCAGCATCCAAACCAATAGGGAAATAATAATCAACCCCCAGAAATAATTGGTATACCAAGGCACTTCGAATATAATGGACTTCCATGTCCAATTCGCAGTTCCTATAAACGCATTAATAAAAGCTTCAAAATATTTTCCCAAGATCTATTTCCTTAACATTGTCCCACTCCCCTATTCCTCCTTCAATGGATACCATTGGATATTGGTCAGCGCTTCTCTCCTTCCCTTACTCATTGGAGGGTAATTTGTGACCAAATAATTTATAATTACCTTTTCATTATCTCCCAAATCCCATAAGTTCTGGGTTTTTTGCATCCAACGAATGGTCTCTACCCATCGCTCCTCATTCATTCTGTTCTGTATCACTAATTGGGCGGAATGACAATTGGTGCAATTATTCACTACGGCCATTAACCCTTCTCCGTCTTTAAATCCCGTGCGTAAATGAATGCCATTTTCTATCTTATCCCAATCATCATCTTCGGAGGTTGTGCCAATTATTTCTGAACTGGGTGCATCCCCTTTAAACGAAAAGGCAGATGGATCCATCATATAGGCAATTCCCAAAACGCCTATAAGTATCACCATGACGAAGCAAACCACTAAAACACTATAAATGGACTTGACCTGTTTTCTAAAATTATTTTGCTTGTTCATTTAACTAACTTTAACAGCAATTCTATGGCATGCATTATTCAGGTATCCTTTGGGATTCCAACCTGGCAATAACATGGGCTGACTCACTCCGTGGGTATCTGTGGCCCGAGCCCATACTTCGTAATATCCTGTTTTTGGAAAACCGATACTGGCTTTAAAATGCTGCCAAGCCAACCTGTTCGCGGGCTTTTCCAAAGTACAATCGGACCAAGTGGCCCCAAAATCAATAGAATACGAGACTTTGGATATTTCTAATTCCCCTGCCCAAGCATGACCTCTAATATTAAGTTTTTTACCCTTGGAAATAATGGCGCCTGATTTTGGATAGGTAATCAAAGATTTTACTGGCATGGATTCTAGAATGCACATGTCCTCATCCTTAACTTCCTCCCCTGGAGCCACTGGGTGACAAGGAACCCTATAGGAAGTTCCCATCATTTTTTCGCCATCATGGACTATATTTCTAATACTAATCCTGTTTACCCATTTACCAGAAGTAGATGCGGGCCATCCACCACAAACCAAACGCAATGGGTATCCATGAACCAAGGGAATATCCTCTCCGTTCATTTTAAAAGCCAATAATGTTTCGTCCTGCAAAGCCTTTGACATAGGTACACCCCTAGATATAGGCTCTTTTTGAGGGTCCCTACTTAAATGCTGATCTGCCGCATGATAGCCGATATAGACGGCATCATCCTTTATTCCAACCTCCTTCAAAACATCTTTGAGACGAACCCCTGTCCAAGAAGCACAGCCAACTGCTCCAATAGTCCATTGGTTCCCTTTCGCCGGCGGATCAAATTCGCTCCTACCATTACCTCCACATTCTACGGTAAGTTGATAGGTGTGATGGGAGAATTTTGATTTGAGTTCTTCCAATGTAAAAGATTTCTTTTCTTTGACCGATTCCCCATCGAATGTAATGGTCCACTCCTTTTCATTTATATTTTCCGGAACCAAACCATTGTTGCGGATAAACATATATTTGTTGGGCGTTATCCTGTCGTCCAATAAATGGGCCACAGCCTCCATATTCCACGGTTTGCTATTGAGCACTACCATTTCCTTATCCTTATTGAACAATTGAAATGGGTCTGGGTCCTGAAGCCCCAATAAGGTATAGTTTTCTGGTATGTTAGATCCAAAAACAATTTCCATACCTAGTATTCCAGCCAAAGAACCTAAGGTGGTTTTTTTGACAAAATTTCTTCTTTTCATTTAACTTGAATTGTAATAGAAGATAAATCTAAGAAAGATATTGGAAATTTTAAGTAACAATGGTCACTTAATACATTTGGATCGGCCTATCTTATTCTATAATGGGCTGATGGTTAAACTACTTGACCGATATAAATTTTTCTTTTTTGAAAGATTTAAAAATATAGGTATAAAACCACATAATCGTAAAGGTGGGGATAACATCCAGGCCAGGAAGCATTTCTTCTACAAAGGTTACTACCCCAGCAACCCGTCCTATCTTCCCTTTGTACAATCTGGTCATTAGCCATCCGGCCACAGGAGCCCAAATAACATCTGAAAATTCACCAATACCAGGAATTATAAAGGAAAGCATTCCTATCCCGTCAAAAAGCAATCCCAAAAATAGATTTCTTAATTTATGGTCTTTTAATGTTGACATATTTAATAATAATAATTTACAACAGCTTTTAAATCAAATAGAGTGCCAAAATATGGACCCCTTGATCTTGACTGGTTTTAGGATAAATCTGAACTGATCAATTTTAAGAACTCGTTTCGGGTTTCTATCTTTTCAAACTGACCTCTAAATCCTGAAGTAGTGGTAACTGAGTTTTGTTTTTGCACCCCTCTCATCATCATGCACATGTGAGATGCCTCGATCACTACAGCTACGCCCTGTGGCTTTAAAGTATTGTTAAGGCATTCTAGGATATCATTGGTCAATCTTTCCTGTACCTGCAATCGCCTTGCAAAGACATCGACTACTCTAGGTATCTTACTCAGACCAACAATGTGGCCATTGGGAATATAGGCTATATGGGCTTTTCCAAAAAAGGGCAACATATGATGTTCGCACAAAGAATACATTTCAATATCCTTTATAATGACCATTTCATTGTAAGACTCCTTAAACATCGCCCCCTTGAGTATCTCTACAGCATCTTGTTTATACCCCTGAGTTAAAAAAAGCATTGCCTTCGCTGCTCTCTCAGGTGTTTTAACCAATCCGTCCCTAGTGAGATCTTCTCCAATTTCATTGATGATCGATGAATATCTAGACTTAACCTCGTCAGTAATTTCTAGATTGTATTCTTCCAAACTTCTATATTGTTTCATAAATTTCTAGTCCTAAATTTATTTTTAATCGGCTCGTTTATCCCAACAGTATTATAAACTAACATCCTACTTCCTTTTGATGGATTATGAATTTGTCGCATTCACAATATAAGCATTACCACATAATTAAAAAAGAATATAAAAATAGAATTAAAGTGTAATATAATCGATGTTAATATCACATTTAAACACTATTAAAAAGGCATCGTAAAGCATAAGCATTTTGTAATCTTCTCGTTAATGTTTACTTTCAACCCATATTTCAAAACGATGATCAAGGCTACAAATATCAATAAATTTTACGGAAATCTCCAGGTACTTAAAGGAGTGGACCTTCACATACAAAAAGGAGAGGTTGTATCCATTGTTGGACCGTCTGGAGCCGGCAAAACCACTCTCTTACAAATACTGGGAACTTTGGATACGCAAAGTAATAAAAATGACAGTACCTTACTGATTAATGAAGAGGACGTAACTAAACTATCGGACAAGGCCATGGCCAAATTTCGTAATAGCCATATTGGGTTTATATTTCAATTCCACCAGTTACTACCCGAGTTTACCGCTTTGGAAAATGTATGTATCCCTGCCTTTATTAAGGGAACAAAAAAAGAAAAAGCCGAGGCACGAGCGGTAGAACTTTTGGATTTCTTGGGACTTTCGCACAGATTACAACATAAACCCAATGAACTTTCCGGTGGGGAACAACAGCGCGTGGCAGTGGCTAGGGCCTTGGTCAACAACCCTTCCGTTATTTTTGCCGACGAACCCAGCGGTAATTTAGATTCTGAAAGTGCCGATAATCTTCATAAGTTATTCTTTGATCTTAGGGACAAATTTGGACAAACTTTTGTCATTGTCACGCATAATGAGGAATTGGCAAATATGGCGGATAGAAAACTCACTATGGTGGATGGATCCATTACTCGATGAAAATACTTTATAAAGTATGGATATTTATTAAGGCTCCGGAATATACTAGATTGCTCCATATCCAAAATCCGTTAAGGCTAAGAATTATTTCTGCCCTTCTCGTTTGGGGAATCTTGCTCGGCATGGGTGTTGGCATATTAAATGAGAGGTTAATAGGCTTTTTGGGCATAGACCTTGGGGAGCATGCCATAGAAAGCTTTCTTGAGAACTATTCAACAATCTCATTATTCTTTATAACGGTAATTGTTGCTCCAATAGCAGAGGAGACGCTGTTTAGAGGTCCTTTGATCTGGTTCAGGGGAAAAAAATATTTCAATTACATTCTATACGCTTCCATTTTATTGTTTGCTGGGGTTCATATAACCAATTTTGACCTGCCCAAAGAGATATATTATATAGCGCCTTTATTGGTGTTACCCCAACTTATTTTAGGGGCGTTTTTAAGTTATGTCCGTGTTAAATTAGGACTAATTTGGTCTATTGGTCTGCACGCTTCCTACAATGCCATACTCATTACGCCAATACTTCTTTATAAAATTTTAAATATTCCCCTGGAATGACACAGCAAGAACTAAAAGAATTTTTGGATGCCAAAGTAGAACAATACAATCATCCCGATTTCTTAACTACGGACCCTATCCAGATTCCACATAAATTTACAAAGAAGGAAGATATAGAGATCAGTGGCTTTCTAACAGCTACGATTGCCTGGGGCAACCGAAAAAGCATTATCAACAATGCGGAACGAATGATGGAAATGTTGGACTCCTCCCCTTTCGACTTTGTAATGAACCATGAGGAGCGGGATCTTGAAAAACTTCAAGCCTTTGTACATAGAACCTTTAACGGAGAAGACTTGAGGTATTTTATACGCAGTTTGAATAACATTTACAGCCGTCATTCAGGTTTGGAAGAGTTATTTGCCCAGAAAAGCGATATAACTTCACTACAATCTGCCATCTCCCATTTTAAGACTGTATTTTTTGAACTGGACCACTTACCAAGGACCACAAAACATGTGTCAGACCCCATAAAGGGATCTGCTGCAAAAAGAATAAATATGTTTCTGCGTTGGATGATTAGAGACAATACCACTGGCGTGGATTTTGGCATTTGGAATAAAATTAAACCTTCGCAACTGTCATGTCCATTGGATGTCCATTCCGGTAATGTGGCCCGGAAACTAGGCTTAATCCTTCGTAAACAGAATGACGGAAAAGCCTTGGCCGAATTGGATGCCAATCTTAGAAAATTAGACCCCCATGACCCCGTAAAGTACGATTTTGCCTTATTTGGGTTGGGGGTGTTTGAAAAATTCTAAAGTATTAAACCTTTTTCTCTTGGACCGTTATAGACATAACCTTCTATAAACTGATGAGTCTAGATTATAACCGTAATTATTTATCGTGATCCTTAAGGGATTCTAAAATTTCCATTTCACTGTGTTTTTTTGAAAAATTCATAGCACATTCTATCAATGCCAAATGCGAATAGGCCTGTGGAAAGTTCCCCAATAATCTCTTGGTCTTAAAATCTATATCCTCACTGAACAGACCTAAATGGTTGCTGTAACTCAATAATTGATCAAAATGTTTCATGGCCTTTTCTTCATGGCCTATCTTAAATAGACTATTGATAAACCAAAAAGTACAAATAGTAAAGGAGGACGAGGGCAATCCAAAATCATCTTCATTCTTGTAACGATATAGAAGTCCGTCATTACATAGTTCACGTTCAATGGCCAGCACCGTGCTTACATATTTAGGATCTTTAGGGTCAATAAAACCGTAAGACTCCATTAATAAAACCGAGGCATCCAAATGTGGTGACCCATAAGATTGGGTAAATGCCTGTTTTTCTTCATTCCAGGCGTGCATATGAATATCCTCTCGAATTTCCTTTTCCAAGGTTCGCCATTTATCAATTTTACGTTGCTTGCCAAAAATTTCGGCCACTTTAATAGCTCTATCAACAGCCGTCCAACAGAGAACTTTAGAAAATGTAAAATGCCTATCCTCCGTACGAAATTCCCATATCCCCTTATCGGCCTCTTGCCAATGCTTATTTACGATCCAAACAATTCCCTTAGTAATTCCCCAAAGTTCCTCACCATTTTCTATTTCCGTATCAAATTTTTCCAATTGGGTATAAATGACATCCATTAAGATTCCATAAATATCATTCTGACGCTGCTTATAGGCCGCATTCCCTACTCTAACAGGTTTGGAGCCCTTATACCCGTTTAAATGGTCCAAGGTTTCTTCCGTTAACTTTTTCTCTTTGTTGATGCCGTACATTATTTGCAATTTCTCATCCTTATCGGGCATGAGGTCTATGATAAATTGTAAATACCGCTTGGCAATATTCTTATGCCCCAATTGAGCAACAACCTTGATGACCATCGAGGCATCCCTAATCCAACAAAAACGATAATCCCAATTTCTAACCTCACCAATAGTTTCTGGTAGTGATGTAGTTATGGCTGCCAGCACTGCCCCAGATTTATCATAACTCAACATTTTTAAGGTTAGGGCACTTCTTTTTATCTCAGTATCGTACTTCTTATAAGTGGGCGTCTTACTAGACCAATTTAACCAGTATACCTTGGTGCGCTCCAATTCTAGGTATACCCTTTCCAAAGTAGGTTCCAATATCTTTTCGTTATAACCCAAGAGAAAATAACCATCATTTTCCAAAACTACTTCTCCCTGTTCCAAAACACTTTTTTTATCAAAGGAAGTGTAGAGAAAAAAGGTATCGAACTTAACTTCATGGGTTAAACTGGCTATGAAATGTTTTTTGACATAGGTATTTGTTTTTCCCATGGCGTATTCCAATTTGGGATTGTAAAGCACCCTGAACACGGGTTTGCCAGAAATTAACTTTATATAACGGATAATTTCTGGAGGTGCATTATGGCCTCCGCTTTGCTTATGATAACGTGGCATAAAATCCTGAACTTCAAAACTATTTTTACCATCCGAAAAGGTCGTAACCAAAATAGCAGTTAAAGGAATATACTTTTGGTCTATAGCGTATGAATCATCCACTAAAATTTCGAAACTTCCCCCTATTTCTTCATCAAGAATTTTAGCAAATATGGAAGAGGAATCAAATTCAGGTAAACAACACCAATCCAATGAGCCTTTCTTAGAAATTAATGCAGCACTTCTACAATTTCCTATTATTCCGTAATCTAAATTATCCATATTATATTTTATCCTTTAAATAACCCTCATTAGTAGGATTTACACATCATTTTACCGAAATTTAGGAAAATTAAATTCGAATAACACTGAAAAATGTCAAATTATGGCCAAAACTATCATAATCTCAAATAGACTACCCGTACAATTACAAATTGATAATGGAAGCATCACTGCAATACCAAGTGTAGGCGGATTGGCAACTGGTATGAAATCTGTTCATAAAGGAGGTGATAGCTTATGGATTGGATGGAGTGGGTTAACGGACGAAGAAATCCCTGACGGACTCGCTCCTGAAATTGACAAAGCTCTGGCAAAGCACGGATCTTCTAAAGTAAATCTTAGTTCAGAAGAGGTAGATGGTTTTTACTATGGCTTTAGCAACCGTACAATATGGCCACTATTTCACTATTTTTTGGAATATTCAGAATTTGAGCTTGAAAGCTGGAATACCTACAAATCCGTGAACCAGAAATTTGCGGATGCAATTTTGGAAAAAGCAGGGGACAATGATACCATTTGGGTACATGACTACCAATTGATGCTCGTGCCCCAAATGGTCCGGGAACAACGCCCGGATATTTCCATTGGTTTCTTTTTACATATTCCTTTTCCTTCCTATGAGATATTTAGAACCTTGCCTTGGCGTAAGGAAGTACTAATGGGACTGTTGGGATCGGATTTGATCGGATTTCATACCTATGACTACGAAAGACATTTTTTAAGTTCGGTAAGGCGATTGTTGGGATTGGAAGTGAGTTTTAACGATATCCATCTTGAGGACCGTGTTATAAAAGTAGATTCCTTTCCCATGGGAATTGATTATAAGAAATTTAGTGATGCTGCGAAAAAACATGATGACAACAAATCTAGCCAAAGATCGGAATTACAACGTAGACTGGATATGCACAAAGAATCGGCCCCTGATGCCAAGTTCTTTTTATCAATAGACCGGTTGGATTATTCCAAAGGAATTGCTAAGCGACTCAATGCTTTTGAGTATTTTTTGAACAAATACCCCCAATACAAAGAAAAGGTTAGGCTTATAGTCCTTGCAGTGCCCTCTAGATCAAATGTGCCTCAATATCAATTGTTGAAAAAGGAAATAGATGAGTTGGTAGGGAGAATCAACGGTGAATTTTCTACCGTAAGTTGGACACCCATCTGGTATTTTTATCGCTCTATGCCGTTCGAAAACCTTATAGATCTTTATACCTCTTGTGATATTGCCTGGTTAACGCCCATAAGGGATGGGATGAACCTTGTGGCCAAGGAATATATTGCCACAAGAACAGATCAAACCGGTGTACTTATCCTTAGTGAAATGGCAGGTTCCGCCAATGAGATGAACGAATCACTACTCATAAATCCCAATAATTTTGAAGAAATCGCAGA
>Ga0105054_10004131_pt1 | contig 21880 bp, 15 predicted proteins | sample BON02_FD_78091 | JGI IMG/M metagenome (GOLD analysis project Ga0105054, IMG submission 78091) | Freshwater microbial communities from Lake Bonney liftoff mats and glacier meltwater in Antarctica - BON-02 (megahit assembly) | ecosystem: Environmental > Aquatic > Freshwater > Ice > Glacier...
CACGGTATCTCCATCTTTGGGCGCTACGATGTTAGCTCCTCGTTTTAAATTTTGAATCAATGCGTTCTCTCCAAAGTACTCGCCTTGTTTCATTACGTTCACAACATGCTCAGAGTCAGCGTCTGACAATTCCACAGTTACATGTAGCACTCCTTCCAGTATAGCAAAGAAATTCAAACTTTCTTCGCCTTGTGCTACCACATAACTACCAGGCATCACACTAGCGAGCTCTACCTCTCTACACATTTCCCTCACCAATCTTTGGGGCATTTTCCTGAATAAAGCAATTTCGCGGGTTGCATGCTCTATGAGGGTCAAGTCCGCCAGACTCCGCAGATGAGATGGTTTCGCACAAGCTACTTCAATAGCGGTTCTTTGCTGAAAGATCTCCGTGTATACATTGTCGCATATACTGTTGGCCGCTGTAAATTCTTGCAAATCTACTCGACCATCTCCATTTTCATCCAGCGTGGAGGAGAGTCCGTAGGAAATTGAAGATGAGTCTTCGTCTGAATCACTGTCAATGCTCAATGACCGTTGTAGCCTCTTCCTACGTAATTCCTTCGTCAGCTGCAAATTGCGCTCCGTCTCTTTGCGTAAATCTTCTCGCTTGGTGTAATCTTTTTGAGCATCGAGAAAATTGTTACATCGACGATGAATGTGTGCTCTGCAGGTGTATAGCTCCTCATCCTTGCCGTTGATAGAAATTGCTTCATTCTACATTTGTTAGATTGGTGAATCCATCCTTTGTTTTTAATATACTTACCAGAACTTCAATAGCGTTCATTTCGAATCCTTCATGAACATAAATGAGAGCCAGGTTAAACCTAGCATCAATGCTGCTGGAGTCGATTTTTAAACATTGTTTGAAATCCTTCACAGCATTGTCATCATCGCCTATCAAATGGAAAGCCACTCCACGACACAAGTGGGCTGCTAAAAACCCATAGTCTGCCAGGGTGGCTCTACTATACATTGCAATAGCTCCTACGAAATCTCCAGAACGTTTCAAGTCATAGCCCTTCTGCAGGTATCTTTGCCCGCTAGAAATAGACTTCGTAGTCAATACGATCTCCCTGAACTTGCTCTGCAGTAGATCTTCTGACGTCAATTCCGGTACTTTGCCCACTTCCGACACCACCTGCTCTTGCCGACGTTTCTCCCACGGAAGCTGGAGTTGCATCAAGTTTTCTCGGTAGTCTCTTAGCACTGGCAAGCGTCCATCAATCTTGTTCTTCTGTAGAGACAATTCCGTTAATACTGCGAGTTTGAAATTACCTCCTTTAATACTGTCTTTCTTCTGATTCTTTTTCAGAACTTGGCGGTTGGCGAGAGTCGATACAGCTTTGGACTTGGTCATAATGAAATCTAAAATTCTATCGCTATTTTTTTGTTCATCGCCATTACTTGTTGCTTTAATAGACAGTGTACTCCTGCGGAATTGTTTTTCAGCTTGGTATTTTGCTGCTCGTTTTTTAGCTTGATCAGCGGCTCTAGAACGTTTCAATGCCATGGCGAATTTCGATCTTCCTGTTGTCAAACAACCATCCACATCCACCGTCTGCTTCTTCAATTTTCCTGAAATATTATTTAGCATTGCTGCTCTTTTTAATTGGGCTTGTTTCTGTTTATCAAGTTCCTCCAGTACTAACTTCTTGGCGCTATTCACAGAGTAGTCAGGATTGGACAAGTCCTTTATTCGACGATATTCGTGTCCTGTATCATGAAACCGTTCCATTAAATGTCGGAGCCGACCCTGCATACGATCCAAATTGAAATCTATCCCCACTTGAATATCAACACCAAGTTCTTCCGCGCGTCGTAACGCATTGCTTGTAGCTCGCTTCAAATCTTCCGACATCAAACTTGAATCCACATTAGAAGCCACAAAGTTATCGCACACCAGAATTACCGGTATCCGAATTGGAAATTTAGCCTCCAGAAAATCCAGTGTTCTATATCCTGGACCTTTCAATCCAATAACGATCACATCTGTGTTGTTAATCATCTTGTCATATAGAGACATAGCCGCAGCCTGGTCTCCCACAGATTTTACATTGAAATTCATCTTGGAAAACTTTTTTGAAAGTTCCTCTCTTTCAAAACTGCGTTCGTGGAACAGAAGAATGAACTTAGTGTTCGGGTTGGAGTTGTCGATGTATTTGTCGGTTGGTATTCGATCTACATCGTCATCCTGATCGTTGGCATTGGAAGATATCTCAGGCAGTCCCAAGTTCTTTCGCTTTGCTGACCAGATGCTTTGAAGTGTCACAGCTGATTGGCACTCATTCATAATAACTTGAGAAACAGATCCGTTATTTTGTTCGAACCAAAAAAAAAATTATACCCCTCTTTTCTCTTTTCTCTTCTTAGAACTTCGTTTGAATTAGTATTCAATTACTTTAAGTTATTTAAACCATATAATCTTCTATCTGAAAATGATTGGTATGGGAATGAAGACTTCCTTTTTTGTCGCTATTCAGTATTTAATCTTCTATTCGCTGATGAAGATTTGGATTACACTATTTTCCCACGAAAGTTATCGAATTTGATGTTGGCTTCAAGAGGAATGTTGAAGGATCGTCGTTCCATCGATCGTACTAGCTTCACGAACGAGTCTCTTTTAGGCGGTGCGCCCCCCCGCTGCGCAGGAGTGGTGGCATCTGAAGCCATGATGTTATCCATGACCCTCACGTATTCTTTTTTCTCCAGATTCATGTATTTAAACTCACTAGTACAATCATCAACACTGACTGCAAAATCAATTAGCACGAGAATGATCCCTGCAAATGTTACAATGAGCTTGCCGTTCTTTGAAAGGGAGTTGAATAGTTGTCTCTTTGTAACTTGATCGTGAATTGCATAGCACAAAATTCCAACAGCCCATGAAAACACCACTTTAACAACTACTTAGCATAAATAAACGAATATGAATACATACTTACCTTGATGTGGAAAGTGGACCATAGACAACACTCGTGAATAGGAACACACCAAAAGAAGCACGATACATAAGAAGGCACCTGGGAATGTGTTAGTTAGTAGTCCTAGGTGAATAAGTACTACTGTTGCAAATACTACCAAGGGCGATACAATACCACTACCACGAACTGACAATCGTGGCTTCAAAGTGAAATCGACATTGGCTGGTCGATCTGCTGTGAGTGTTAATCTTAAGATTCGAATAGCCAAATAAGTGAGAATAAGGTTCCAAGCAATCAAATGTCCACGATACTTATAGTAATTGTAATTAGAAAAGAATCATTGTTGTAATTAAAAACTTACATAGATGCAAAGAAGTCCCAAAGCAATGATGCAGATAGACCAGTCATAGAGAATATTTTTAGAACTCACACTCAAAATAGCCCGGTGAAACGCATTATTCCGCCAATATCTGTTGATCCAAATTAACACTTGCAGTTCCTGCTTGAACGCTTCTTCCAACATCTCCCAACTGTTTTGTATTAGTTTTGTATTATTATCTGGTACAATTATACCGTTATGAATCGACCACGTAGCGCCCCTCGTTTATTGCGTAAGAATCCGTTATCAGTATTGGAACGATCAAATAATGAACAACCAAAGTTCCTAACAAAAGGACACTTGACCCGTTCCAAATGCTACTTGCTTGAGAGAGCTGGCTTGCTGGAAATAACTCCCGCATCGTTATCACTAGGAGTGCTCCACAAGGGGCAAACAAAGAAGACGAGTCTGGTAATACGCAATGTGGGCCAAACTACAGAACGAATTTCTATTCCAAGCTGCAATGACCCAGCTATAAAAATTACTTTTACTTCTGGATCCGTGACACGAATTGCTCCTGGAATGTCAATTAACGTTGAAGTGGAGGTTACTCCCGAGGCTTCTATAGACCGGGACATTTTTATTCATGGGGAACTCGAAGTATACAAGGTTCCCCTAAGAGTTATATTTAACGACAGCCCCCCAGAGATTCAACAGGATGTTCCGTTGGAACGAGTAGAGCATCCAATTCTTGATGTGGTTCCTCGAGCCAACGGAACGTTCTTTGATACGGTGACGGGCTGTTTGAGATTTGAAGATCCTGTTGAATTCAAAATGAATCCTTGTTTGAATTTGGAAGAATGGATAAATGCTCAAGAAAAAATAACGTATCCCTCGCTGCCATCTGGTTCATTTCGAATTCATGCTGATGTTAGAGAACACAATGATGATAAAACCTATACTAAGAATCCTAAGCAGGAAGATTTCCCCTCGTTGAACCCAGCAATACTAAGCATATTAAATAAATAAATAGAAAGAAGCGATTTGAAGGGACTTGTGACTCGGATTGAGCAATAGAATTCTCAATTTGAGATCAGGTCCCCTCCTTTATTATTTGTTTGGGTGGTTAATGGTGTCGAGCAGGAAAGACCACCGGTCATCAGATCAAATTCGACCTATGGCAATGAAGGCGGGTGTATTATCTCGTAGCGATGGTTCTTGCCGTTATACTTGCGGTGATTCCATTGTTGTTGGGTCTGTAGTTGGTCCAATGGTAGAGATGCAAGCGGATGTTAGCCAAACCTGTCGATTGAATGTGACAGTGTATGGCTCTAGCTTAGATGGCGGACCAGCTTCTCGAGTTATGCATGTTGAAAAGTTCATCAGAGGTGCATTGGAGCAGGTGATTCTTTTGAGAAATTTTCCGCGGTCATGCATCAAACTGTCGGTCCAAGTTATCAACGATGGTGGTTCGGTTTGGGCATGTGCTCTTATGGCGTGTACCGCGGCGCTTGTGAATGCTGGAATTCCAATGCGTGGTATTCCCAGTGCATCAAGTTGTGTAGTGTTGAAGAATGGCGAGATCGTGGTAGATCCTTCTGGAGATGAGGAAAAATTGGCTTCAGCACATGTGTTTGTCGCGACCATGGATCGCCATGCAATTTTGGTAGTGGATACCGATGGGGTGTTGACGAGAGAGAGTTTTAAAGAAGCGGTTGAAGTTGCTTCCTGTGCTGCGCACGCAAGCAGGGACTTCATTAATCAGTATTTTCTGGACTTTTCGGAGAAGTTGCTGAAGGACTGATTTTTGTTTGTACATATGTATATCTTGAAGTAGTGGAGTAACATTTAGATCGCTTTTGAATAAGTTGGTTTGATACTAAGTCTCTTGACCAACCTAACCTAATTTTGAAAAAGAATTCACACAATTTTTAAAATATATTTTCTAATACAGAGATGTGTCTTTTATTGGTGAGGTCTATAATGTCAACAATTCATGACAAGAGTTGGTAGTACTCGGAGTGCATTAAAAAACGTTTGGAGCGATACAATGCGAATTCAGTGATTTCTCATAAAGTTGCTTCTGATTCCCTCACGGATTATCATCAGGCCCTTTTCTTTCAACAAGATTCTCTTGCTTGTTGAGAAATTTCCTTTTGGTGGCTTCCATCCACCACTTGTAATATTTTAAAATAATTATTGTCAGCTGTTTCTAAAACATAATGTTCTTGCTTCTGATTACCTCACGGATTGCCATCAGGCTCTTTTCTTTCAACATGATATTCTTCTTGTTTATTAAGAAACTAGCATTTGATGACTTTTATCCACTACTTGTAGTGCTTTAAAAAAATGATTTTTGTTGTGTCTATTTAAATAAAACAACAAACATTTTAATCACAAATGCCTGATTCTATAAAGTTTTAGGGTCTACCGAGTGTCTATTCTTAGAAATGGTCAAGCCACTGAGTTTCAAAGGGGAGGTTGGCATCAAACGCGGAGGAGAACTGGAAAAAAGAAAACACAGGCGCAAAAAAGCCAAGAAAGAAAAGCATCATGAGGAACCCGCTGTCGTATTTTGTAAAGGTTCAGGATTAATAAGGAGCAGTGGATTGGCAGTTCATGGAGAAGGGACAGAATTTATATGCCAGATACATCCTGGAGATACTATCCGGGTTGAAATCGACGGAAATATTCATGAAAGAACAGTCACTATTGTCGTGAGTGATTTGGATTTGAGCATTAACGTGCGACTGCCAGTTGACACGGGAGAATTCCACGAATTTGAATATAAGAATCTATTGCCCGACTTGGGCAAAAAGCGCGCAGATGAAGAGAAATTGCAACTTAGACAGAAGGAGGACTTGAAACTGGCCTTTGGTACTTATGCAGGGGATGAGTCCACATTTACATATAGAGAAAGAAAAAGTGGAAGCAACTCTTCGGGAGGGTATCAAATAGTTACGGCTGTATTGGATAAAGACGCTACTCGAGAAGATCTGCTGGTTATGAGGGCTAAGAAGAAGGGCGATCGCTATTGCAATTGAAACACGGGCAAATGTATTTTGTTTACCTTTCATCACATGGATACTCTAGCAGACTCTGCACGTTGACTGATATCTCAACCTATAGGCGAATTGAATTAAATCATTTCTCATTTAAATACCTGCATAGCTTAAAATTGAAACTCTTATTTAATTAACTACGAGTGCCTTGGTAAATTGAAAAACTCGTGCTGTAAGGTAGATTTCCAAGATGAGGGTTTCAACATCACTCGGAAGTCTGAAAACACCTTTAATAATCTGCAGCAACTTACGCGCTTATATCAACTATACCCGAGGAAGGCAATGTATAATTAAAAATGATTTAAATTAACAGGTGTTTGAACTCGTCGAAATCAATTTCCCCACTTCCATCTAGATCCGTCTCTAAGATGAGTGTTTCAATATCAATGGGAAGTCCAAAATCACCTTTAATAATCTGGATGAGTTTATTGGTGTCGACACTTCCAAAAGGGGAAAATCCGTCTGCACTAACTTGACCTCCTACAGCCAGCCAAGCATCGAGTATGTCTCCTTCATGCGAGTCAGAAGAATATTCTTTTTGCCTGGCTACTACTTGAAGAAACTCGGAGAAATCTATGGAGTTGCTATCATTGTCGTCCACTTCGCTGATCATCCGGAATATTTCCTCATCACTTGGTGCTTGGCCCATGGCCTTCAAGACGTCCTTTAACTCCCATTGGTCGATAGTCCCACTGCGATCTTTATCGAATAAAAGAAAAGTCTCTCTACAGGCGTCTATCTCTTCTTGAGACAGATTCTCGTGCGGTGACATCGTTGCAAGGTTCTCAACGTAACGGCTCTTGGGAACACTTTTTTATAACTGCGTTTTATTCTTAAATCCGAATTTGAACTTTTTGATTTTTCACCGAGTTAAGTTATCTGAAACAAAAACAGTTTGAAATGGAGATATCGAAAAATGAGTTGGAAATGAAGGAATCGATTTAAATCCTTTTTAGATACCGGTAACTAAATAAAAATCAAAGGGACTCGGGTTCGTCTTCAGTGGCTAAGGTGTAGTTGGTATGACTAAATTGCGCCCCAATACTTCGTTTGATTCGAAGCATCTCCCTAAATGTTTCTTGATTTCCATGAGCTACTTCAAAATCATTCCACTGTTTCCAATAAGATACGACAGTCCTTGGATCGGAGAACTGAGCTCCGTGTTTCATAATAGCACGGGCTCTGTCGATCTCGCCAAGCTTCCTCTCTTTATCCGCATAAGCCAAAACCATCGTTCGCAGATGCATATGGTCATTCAATCCTTCTATAGCCTTCTCAAACACCTCTCTTACTCCACTAACTCCAAACAATTCTTGTGCCTTGGACGCATACACTAAATACAACTCTGTCTTGTCGTTTTCATCAGGGGTTCGTGTACATAGTGAGTCAAAAGCATTCATTACTCTGCGGGGATCGCCCCATTCTTCTTCGTACTGTGCGAGCAGCAGATATATGGGTTTGCACATGTCATTGGGAGCAGTTTCAAGTGCCTGTTGAAACAAGTCCCTCACCCGGGTGATTTTATCCTGCTTATATCGAAGGGTGAACTTCGTCAAGTAGTTCAACCACAAGTCCCGAGCTTGAGGCCAATCAAAGAGGTTAAGACCGCGTTCATAGGCTTTGAACGAATCCTCAAAGTACTTGTTGTCCTCCAACATGTTAGCATAATTGATCACCGTTTGTGCAGAGGCTATTTTGCTCTCCATCATACGCTCATACACCGCAGTTGCTGTTTTCAACGTGCCTAGATTCTCTTCAAGATCGGCGTAAAGCCCCCATAATTTGGTACTCCTTGTGCATTTTCTGGCTGCGCTCTTGATTGTCCCCAGTGCCTTCGCAGGTTCACCTAATCTGATCTCCATCTCGGCACTCGCACAATATATATCTGCTAGTTCATCATGCAGTTTCACGAGACGGGTTTGTCCCTGTTGGTGCACCGCCCTTGCTTGCTCAATGTCGTTGTTCTCCTCGTACACTTTCGCCAGGTGCATCCACAAGGTGAATGGTTTAGCGGTTCCACTGGCAGTAGAAGGATCCACTTGTCTAATGGCATCTTTGTAAGTCAAAACCACATTGAAAAGGTCATTTTTGAAGAGACTTGCACGGATATGCCACTCGTCAATGTTATTAGGGTTTTGTTTCAATTTCACTGCGTTAAGCATTAGGGGACGCTGTTCTATCAGTCGTTCCAGTTGAGCCAACCTCAAGTCAACGTCGTTAATTCGATATTCTGCATCAAAATGAAGTTGATAAAAAGATTCACCTGCACCTTCATCTTCCTCGAAAAGATCGACTTTAGCAGAAAGCATCTCCTCTTGGAATTGCGAGTAAGCGTCGAATATGGTGCTGAAATCTCTCACCGTATTCACCGCCTGCATCGCCTCTTCATATACATCTTGAGCTCTTTCGAACATCCCCAATCTAATATTATAGTCGGCTAGAGTACACCACAAGCGACTGGTATCCTCTTTGAACGCAGCGAGCCCCCGACGTATTACTTCCTCTGGTTCCAACTTTGACTTCTGCGCCTCGCGAGGATGTTGACACATCATAGTGCAAAGCTCCATCCATTTATCTCTACTGTTGGCTGACATTGATGCAGACATTCTTTCCATCGCCTTACCGTACTCACCGGTTTTCAAAAGATACGCAACAAAGTCTACGTGCGCCGATTTTTTAAACTCGATATATCGCGGATATACTGTGAGTCCAATTAGAGGCACGTTCGAATGTTCTTCTACAAATAGCATATATTCCTTCCATATAAGATGATGCTGTGTCACTGGCAATGCAGCTAGGGCCTGGTCACAACTTAATCTCGTGAGAGTAATGGAACCAGCGTTGCGAAGAAATTTGATAAATTCCAGCCAAACCATCGGCATCTTGTGCAAGTAAAGCAAAGCCCGTTTAAATGTTTCAACAGCATCATCAAACTCCGTCGGCCGGTCTCTGACGAACATAGTGACCTCGCGTAAATATGCAAACCACAATTTGTAGCTCCCAGGTAGGTGGAAGAGCGCACGCTCGAATATGGCACGACGCAACTGAAAAGAGGTGTGTGCTCTTTCCTGCAAGTAGGCCCACCATAAGGAAAGGTCGCTAGGACACTTGCACAGCCGCTCCACAAGACCAGCACTCATCAGTGGTAAGGTGACGTTGAGGGGGGCTACACTTGTTTTTTCGAATTTTATTTTGCGCTTGGAATTAGCATCCTGTTCAAATCTATTTTGAATGATTTCTTTGGCCACTTGTATTTTAAATTTTTTAGTTAAAAATAGTGAATTGGGAAAATCGAAGCCGCTTCATAAATTTATATGCTATTTCTTGTCCGATACCATCCTACGAATCCATTCGTTTAGAACCTTGCTACCATTGTATGACTGACTTTAATTTATTTCTAACAATCCATACGACTTTTAAACCAGAAAGTTTGTACCGAAAATGGCTTCAATTTGGTGGCGTTGGGGTGTCCTGATTGTATTGAACACACTTGGACATGTTTTGCCAGCTGTACGTTCTGGTTTACAGAAGCATCCACCTCATAGGTTTCCATTTGAATTTGGGACGTTATACTTTCCCACCAATAGCCAGTCTCTTTTACCGAGTGAACATTTTCAGATTCTGTCAACATCACCTTGGCCTTCCCAAAACCTTCATAGGAGAAAGCCATTCCATCGTAAACGATTTAATAGGTCTAATGAATGTCCCCATATTTAGAGTGACGCAGCCGAGTTTGGTGGTAATGAGAGTCTTTAGTTTCTTGACAAGATCGGTAGAGAAGCTCCATCCATCTGTTTTCAACAGGACGCCCTTCACCACATCCTTTTCGGTAAAGATCAGTGATGCTGCTGGACGATCAGTTAATCGTACAATATCCGATGGCTTCAATATCAGTGATTCGGGATTAAAAAGCGAAATGGAGGGAGAAGATGATGGCTGCTTATGGACAATACTCGACAAGTATTGAGCGATCATGGACGCAATTAGCTTTGTTCCTTTTAAGTTAGGATGTACAATATCACAGTAGTAGTTCTTCTCCGCCCTCGTCTAGCTGGGTCACCAACTGGACCGAGAACTCGTATCATACTAAGTTGAGTAATGTCATAGTATTGAAGCACTTGTTGATGCGCCAGTGCGGCATCGAAGTGATACGGTGGTTTGTCATGACTTGGCCTGTATTCCCCATGGTTACGAATAATACCGCGTTTCATCCACGCGACTTCAACCCAAATCAAAGCAGCTCGGCGATACTCAGAACGAAATAATCTGATCAACGCTTCAGTCCAGAACCCAACAGAGTCTAATGCACCATGATATGTGTTGGTTCTATACACCGAGTCTGATAGAACCAACAATATGGTTGGTGAGGGTTTATATCGTGACCGCCGGTGGTATCGTTGATTCCCTTCTACGAATACCAAGTCAGCAGATTTCAATATTTAAGACTCGAATTCATTCCTGCCACCTTGAAGGCTAATAAAGAAATTTGCCTGAATATGAACAATTTCTCGACAAGTTGTTAGTTGGTGAGGTGAATCACACTCATAAAACGAATAGGTTTATGTGGATAGAAACTCAAGCTGTTCACTTCAATAATCCGGAGTCAACTTACACGCAAGGGACTTTTCCGAGGTTTTGTGGACCATTGTCAAATACGTCACCTCAAGCAAATTGGCGGAATAATGCGTTTTACAAAGTTTCGAATACTCGTAGGGCATTTCGGGAAAAGATTCGAATTATTCCTTGGTATAATATGACCGCTCGTCTTCATGAGCACCATGCATTCATTCCTGTCAATTCTAAAAGCTATTCGTTTGTGAACGATTGCGTACATATTGCTATTACCCTTTCATGTACGAGCCAATTTTTTATAATCTAGGTACATGAAATATTACGTACTCTCTGATTTTGTAATTCGTTCTTGGATATAGGAATATGAAATTCGTGGAATTATCCGTTATTACCGTTTAATTCATCAAGTGATCTGTAGCTTGTATACATCACGAGCCACTTGTGGCCCGAAACTCGAATAATACTCTGGTGAAAAAACGAGGAAAAAATTCGTCGATCTTCTAAAAAGGATGCCAGAATCAGCCAGTGTGCTAGCCGAACGGTTGGTGGAGCACGGATTCGAATCTGTGGAATCGTTACAAGGAGTCCTCGAGGGATTCAAAAATGATTTCGATGACTCACGTCTCTGCTGGGTTGGATTATCACTTGCCTGTCGATCTCTTCCCCGCCAACAAGCGTCGATGTTCGTTCTTGCTGGGATGAAACTAGAAATGTATTCTCTAGTGATGGAATATCTGAGTGGTATGAGAGTTAGTAAACAGCTGAATGAGATCAAAGCCATTGCAATTGACACGCTGCCCATATTACTGGAGAACCACCATGAGATAATAGCTGGAGGAGAGTCCAAGGTTTTGGACTTTTTGCTCTGCGGCATGGTTTTTGCAGCCGATATAGCGAGTGCGGTAGCGGACCATGTTAGACAGAAACGATACATCCGTTTACTCTCCAGTATTCATTGGAAGATTGCTTCAGCAGTGCGGCATGATGTGAGTGTGGCTGATGAACCTTTGGGGAGTCGCAACCAAATAGATTCATTCGCGCGAGAAAACAGTTGGGTATGGAATCCTTCTTGCCACACTCCTGGGGACCAACCTGTTCAGGGTGGAGTTGCTAATAGTTTTTTCTTTGCCAGTCCCTATTTTGCTTGGCCTGAAGGCAAGTGGGAAGTGGAAGATGGCATTGGGGGGTCTCCTTTTTTTACGTTAAAGGCCACTGCGCGTGGTAGTGGTGTGTCGTGCTTTGGAGTGATGGTGGATAAAGACCAGTCGGCATGGACAGTTCATGGTAAATTTGTGCATATGCTAGCCACCGCAAACAGACCTGTTTGTGGCTATTTTTGTGGGTCTCTTGTTTCTAGCAACGGAGTTGAATATACAATGCAACTTGAGATAGTGGGAGATTCGCTTGTTGGATCCATGAAATTTGGAAATGAGAGGAAATCGATAGTTGCGGTGCCTCGAAGGACACATGTTCCAGCCAGTTTATTTGAATCGAAAGCTTCCTTTACAGAATTTAGATCTCAATTTCTTGCCGTTCAACCGAAACATCGATTGAAAATTCCTGGTTCTATTCTAAATTTTTCTAGTGGATGGACAGTCGAAATTTGGGTTCAAAATGGGGACAATGATCTATCGTTATTTTCGTTTTATGATTGCGAGATTCGGATACATATCGCTGATGGTGCGATGCAAGTAGCTATATGGGATTGCATTGAGGATAAAGTGGAAAAAACGGTTCTGGTGGAAGGATTTAATAGTAGGAATCTCTGGTTGCAGGTACATTGTTTCGGTGATATAGACACTGGACTCTCAGTACATGTTGATGGGACATGCGTCATCGAAAATCACTTTGGAAGAGCGCAATTGAATGAAACCATTTCATCTCAACATGGTCTCGCTTTAGGCCCCCCTCGCATTCAGGAGATGGTGGTGCGCAACTTGACGGTTTGGAGTCAATCTAGGAGTTCTCATTTGACTGAATCTGGAGACGCGGTCTCAGTGTATCCATTACACGGTCCGTCAATTATGGCTCTTATCGATGTGTCCAATCGCGAAGCTCACTTGAATGTTGAGCCAGGGAGTGTGGTGTTTCGTGGTTTCTCTGTGACGAACGAAATCGATTCTACGTTCCCTGTGACATATGCGGAGGATGACGATGTAGTAACGCTGGGGCATTGTACCTATACTCCTCAACATGTTACGCTTATGAATGGCTCCTCTCTCTGGACAAAGCAGCGATTTGGATTTAACGGGAGTCTACACGCTGTGTACAAACTGAGTGTCAAACCGGGATCTGATGTAATTTTGGCATTGCATAGCGGCAGCTTTTGTGATATGATTAGACTTGGACACAATCCGTATGGACCTTTTCAATCGCAACTCAGAGTAAAAGTTCATACTTTTAGTATGCAAGATACCCAAACGCTATCATTTGATGTGGCGGTGACTGTCACAGCACCTACTCTACGTACGCTGGTGTTCGTACCATCTACTGGATGCACGCGACTGTCTGCTGAAGAAGCATTGGTTCTGGAGTTGGAATACGTACATGATCAGAAAGAACTTAAAATCACAGCGATGGGCAAGCTCCTGTTGCAAGTGAACTTTGATATTGCCAGGACATTGGGAATAGTTCCAAGTGATGGTATTTGCGTGGGAGTCCTCAGTCATGATGCACCTATCGAGGTTCGTGGTCTACACGTGGAGAGTACTGCAGGTGAGCTGGAAGAGTCCAAACTGGATGGATTGGATTTATTTTCATCAGTGGATTTACTGACTTCTGCGTTTCCGGGATTGCAGCAAGCAGGAAGCCAGTGGACATGTACCTATTGTACTTGCCTCAACGAACCTGAATTTTCTTTGTGTCAGACATGCGGGATTGATAACAAAGATGGTGGCAAATCAGAGTATTGGAAATGCCCGAAATGCACTTTGGAGAATAGCTCCAAAGCACCTGCATGTGACGCTTGTCAGGAACCAAATACTTCATACGGTTCTAGCGATATGGTTATCATCCCATCTGAAGTGGAAAGCTCTACATGGACATGCAGTTCATGCACCCTTGCGAACTCATCTTCGTATTCAAATTGCACGCTGTGCAATGAACCCAGAATCATAGACTTAACCATCCCGACCGTAGAGCCTGTGCCTGTTGTGGATATCGGGTATGATAGTACAGTAAGTGGAAGAGGTGACGCTCTTGGTGGGGTGTTAAGTAGATTTAAACTGCCTTCCATATCTGATGTTGCACATACTTCTGAATGGGATACCAATTTGGGGTACCTATCATTGAATATATCAGAGGAAGGTCAAGCTCACTTTGTAACAGAGGTTCAAGGGCCTTTCAACGATGCAGGGGAACTTCGCATGATTGCCTTCTTAGAGAACAATAATATCTGGACAATGGAAGGATGTTTGGATCTACAAGCAGGTCAAGGCATTCACAGGACGGGTGCTACAAGGATACACATGGCCGTGAACCAAGCAGGGGGTCGGATCACAGCCAAGTTTGACAAAGACAAGTCCTGGGAAGCCAAGTTGAAACCTTGGTGTAACGAACTTCGCGGTCTTGCGTACTCAATGAAAGCCCCCGTACCAGCAGGAACCATTGAGGAGGTGGTGAAGCGCGATGCGGCCATGAAAATAGCTGAGCGAAGTCGATATGATCCATTGAAGTCGTTCCAGCCGTTCTACGGTGGACTGGGCAACATGGAAAAGAACTTGACAAATGTTTGTTATCAGAATTCACTTTTACAGTGTTTATTTATGACCTCAGCGCTTCGTTATGTGATGATGTTTCCTCCCCCTGTTACCAAAACGAAGGATCCGATATTCATTGAGATGCAAAAACTGTTTGCATCGTTGCTCTTAAGTCCTGATACAGTATTATACACGAACGATTTGCAAGCAGTGTTAGGAAGTGAATGGACCACAGGGCAACAGATGGATGTGTCTGATTTTCTTAATCATGTTTTGAATCAATTATCCATGGTATTTCCTGCAGGAACAGTAGATAAAGTATTCGGATGTAACACCACACATCAACTCCGGTGTACATCGTGCAACCAACACAAAGTAATGAAAGAGACTTCGCTAGGTCTCGCAGTCACGTTGCCGACGCAGTTCTTACCCATCACGAACATCAAAGCAGTGAGTTGTGAGTCGATAAGTACGTTGATTGACATGAAAGTACCTGCCGGTTATGAACGAATTCGAATGAACCTGAACAAGGATAAAATAGACGCGCCATTGGTGTTCCTCTGTTTAGAACGTCGCGCGGATGATGTTCCTGTGACAGAACTGGTGGTCCGCGTGTGTCCAGGGAATGAGCCACCTCCGGTTGCCCCAGCAGGGTATACACGTGTGGAGCAGAATCTTAATATTGGCGCTGTTGGTAGCACACCGGATCAAGTGTGGTTATTTTTCAAACAAGATGCAAAAGGGTCTCCAATAACGAATATCTCATTTCTTGTTGGAGAGGAAGAGATAAGCAAATCGAATGCTGGATGGCGAGTGATTACTAATAACGTAAACCCAAGTTGGTCACAAGAAGTTTCGAGTTCTAGAACGCGTTCAGGTGACAGTTCCCCAAAGATATCCCAAGGTCCATCGAGCACACCGATTCGACTTACCTATCGTCGAGGTATGACTATAACAGACGTGGTACTCTCAAGTGGCCCACCAGACAAAGGGAGCGCGGAGTATCAAGTTATTGACATTCCATTGAATAGTTCTCTAATGAACTCGCCTCCTCAAGACGTATTTTTGTGGTTTTCAGACTCGAATGTATTTGATTCTCCGATTACGGACGTTTTATTGGTGCATAAAGATAAAGCTGATTTATCCTTGTATGAAACCTGTGGCCCTTTTGTGTTTATGGGTGACAAGCTGCTGTTGAAACGTAGAGGACAAGGATGTCCTATGACAGAGCTCTCTGTATACAGATCTCCTAATGTTGCTCCCCCATTTCAATCGCATGCCGTAAGCACTATCAACAACACAGATCATACTTGCAACCCAGGTGATGGAATGTGGCTTCCTCGAATGGGAAACAGCTCTACAACATATCCAGAGATGCTGCAAACATGTAAAGGTAAATCCCTTCGATTTGAGAACAAAGGGGAATGCAGAGGGAATTTCTTTCATGGTCTCGTAAAGGGACAAGGCAAGCTTTTTGGTGTTTTATTGAAAAAATCGGCCAATTTGTGGCAGTTTAGAGGGGTCTTCAGTCCTACCATATTGCCGAAGTTGGCACCCATCGAATTCGAAGTCACGCAAGAGATCGGGAAAACGTCCATTTCAAAATGTGATTTTCTTGGATCTAGTACTTCGCTGGTGCGTGTTTCAGCTATCGCGGTTCCTGACGATCCCATTGTCGATATACAAGTGTTTAGAGAGGACGATATGCTGCCTTCAGAATATGAAAAAGTGACATCTACAGTAAACAATCGAACCAATATACGATTTGGCACGAGAAGTAAATCTTCAATGTACATTGCATACCGTAGAGGCAATTCTGAAGATCCCATAGTGTCGGTGAAGATCCTCTCAGAGGCAGAAATTCTTCCTGATGGATATGAAGCACGATTAACAACCCCCAGTGGGAAGAATGGGGCGCTAAATTACGGGGCAGAAGCTCACCAATTGTTTTTATGTTTCAAGAAACAAAGGGACGCACCCTGTTTGTTTGATATGTTACTTCAATGGCAAGATCTTTCACCAGCACCTCCGGCCACTTTCACACCGATCAAATGGAGTGTAAACAGCACTGTGCAAGCCGATATATGCTCTCCTGGTACTGTCTCACTATACCTGTGTACTCTTGTTAGGGCACCTCATCTTCCGACCCATCCTAATCCGCTAAATGGAGTATACTCTAGTGGAAACTTCGCAATTGCTCTTCGATCTGTCTCCAGTGAAAGACTAGGGATGAGAGTTGACGGAAGGATTCGAAGTTCTTCGGGGCTGATGGAGATTCACCATTCTGATATCAGTAATTGCGGAGGACTGCAAATGCAACCGGAGGATGATGTTTCAGGTTTGTTTCCTGGGCTGCCATCGACTAAAAACGTGGTGGGAAATTGGTTGCTTCTCGGTGACTGGTTTGAGCCGCACAAACCCAAGTGCTCTAGTATATGGCACTTCGGCAATGACCCTTCCTGCTTCACAACCAGTGTGACCTGCATTGAAGGTATGGAGAAGCTGACGTTCGTTAAGGATAGTTATATTCAATTGACAGTGTCTACAGACTTCACAGAGCAATGGAGCGATCACCAGATGAAATTCTCAGCGAGATGTTCCAACAACAGTGTGCAGAGCTGCGTGAATCAATATTTTAATTCGGCTGTCTTAGATGGAACCAACATGCCACTTTGTGACGAAGAGAACGTAAAGCAAACTCACCATCAAACGAACTTCATGTCGGGTCCTCCTGAACATCTAATACTTACCATCAAGACAATGGGTTACGATCATACCACACATCGCGCCATCAAGCACTTGGAATCAACATCCTTTGAACCTGTGTTGAACCTTCCTGATGATATGAAAAGCATAGTGTATGGTCTATATGGGATAGTTGTTCATACTGGAGCCAACGCCAATTCCGGGCACTACTTCGCGTACGGTCGTGAGAGCTGCGATTCAGAACTGCATCTGGAGGATTCGCCCACGTCACCATGGATGCTGTTCAATGATAGCAGAGTACAAAGCGTTAGTTGGATGGAGATGATTCGATCTATCGAGAACTCTGAATCAAATTCAGTATATTTGATGTTCTACAAGAGGATTCATCAAGTTCACAATATCAGAGGACGACCTGGGGATGAAGGATTTCCAGTGAAAAAAGCTAGAATAGATATCGATGAAAGCGACGAGGTGGCGATCATGGCACGTGCTATCGAGCTATCGAATGCTGTGGATGTTGACGACGTGGAGATGGAAGAGACAGAGTCCCTTGATAAAGAGAAGAGTGTCCTTCATCGTTTGAAGAATATTGAAAAGTCCATGCCTGCTCGGGTACAAGAAATTTACGCTGCATCACATGCTATATACGAGATCGAATCGTATTCTCTGCTGCGTCAGGCGCTATTGGAATACGCATGCATGAAATCGGAATAATATATATAAATTTCTTATTTTTATCAATTTACATTTGGTTAAAGCGCAGGAATAAAATGCGCGCTCATGAGACCTCCAAGCCATAATAAGAAAAGCAAGCCAGGAGTTAAAAGTCCAAAAACCGGCCACAATCCGATAATCAGGAACAAACCAGCAGCCAAGGAGAAAACAGCAGTTAAAGGAAGGAGCTTTGGACTATACGCCGATGGCTCCAGATCACATTTAAGGACGCGAGGTACATACACTGCCATATACATCACCAGAGAAATCGACACAGTCAAACAGAACACCCCCGCGTTGAACCAGAACCGATGCACTTCTTGACTCTCCCAGCACACACGCATTATGTCGGTGAAGTATCCAGCAAAAAGAGCTCCAACCACCCAAATCGCGGCATGCAACTTGACACTGTACTCTTCGGCCTTCTCGCTTCTGGCTTTACGACGATCCTTCCGAGAAGGTTCCTCGGTTCCTACACGTGCATATTGTCGCCTTTGCTGCATGATCAATTGAAACTGAAAAAAATATAGCCGTTGGAATACAATTGATGGGTTCACGGTCGATGACTCGCGTAGAGGAGCAGGAGCTTAAGAGAGTGTTTGCGATGCTTTGCAGCTTTTCAGAAAAGCACAAAGTATCCTCCAAGCTAGTTCCTCTAAAAGTCCGTAGGGAGAGAATCTACAATCACAAGAAGAAACCGGAAGACCTTATTGTATTTGATTTGAACGGAAAAGCGATGAAGGAAGAAGATATAGATGAAGAGTTGATCACATTAGAATCTGAAATTGCAGGTCTAGAAAGTCAAATGGGACAAGTAGAAGAAGAAGCCAGTGATCGAATTACAATCAAGGATTTGCAGGAGTGCTTGAAGAAGCTAGGAAAAGTTACAACCAAAAAAGAGGTGGAAGACATGGTGTGGGAAGTTGATGAGAATTTAGATGGCGAGGTTGACTGGGATGAATTTGATCTCACTTTTCAACGAAACATCGCTGACACAACAGGTCTTGAGCCTTCACAACTATTCACTCTCATTCAATTTCTGGTTTATGATCGAGATGAAAGGTGAGTTTATTCGAGATTTTTATTTGGAAGACGCATTTTATTAACCATTTTGTCAAGTGGTAAAGTAACTATTGATGAAACTATGCAAATGCTCTATAGTCGTTACGGAAAAGATCGTTTGGAAGGAGTAAGTTTTCTTCTCTTGTTTTAGCTTTTCATGCTTACAATTTTTACTGCAGCAAATGAAGAAACTATTCGGGGATGATCTTTTGACAGAAGATGGCGATGGGCAACTTAGTTTTACTGAATACTTGCAAGCTGTGGGGATAAAGATAAAGCCACACGATATATCCACGGTAAAGAAAAAGAACAGAAAGTAATAAACTCTCAGATTAACGAATATAAAATCTCATAAATTATTAATATATATAAGAAGAAACTTGAAACCTGAAAAAGGGTGCGTCAATGCTGTATAGGTAGTTAATACTGAAGATCTTAAAAAAATTCTCAGTCCTACCTGCGGAGTGACGGTATGTCGCATGTCTCATTGGAGATGGAGATGGTATTTTTCCGGCTGCATCAGAAGGTGGTCAGATTCCTTAGTACTGTATTTGGTCCTCGTCTATTATGGATGATGGAACAGATGGTCTTGATCAATGCCCTTATTTCATAGGGAGTCCTAATGTACCTTCATTCCACGTTTGTAACTGGCGACACCACAACCTGCGTGATAGACGATCTTAAATCCCAGCTTCAAGAAAGTGACGTTCTTCATCTTTACGTGAAAGGCATTTGGTCTCGACTCGAGATGGTGGATGCGCAAGGTGCACAAGCGGTGTTGCAGGTAAGTATTAAAGTCAAACTGTTCAAATAACTAAAACCGCTTATTGCCTAGACCCGTGAAACAAAGACTCATCAATTGGGCGGGCAACTTATTCAAGCATGGTTGGTTGATCCAATATTCTCATTCTCCAATGAGAGAGGTTTTTTGCTGTTGAACAATGACTTGCGTGAAGCTCATAATATAAAGCAGGCAAACGTATCGGTCCATTTTGATTGCCTCGCCTATTCATCCCAGATTCTTTTTATTTTGGATAACTTTATTGGTTATGACACAGTCATGTCTAATATACTCATTCATTTGTTTCAGGGCAAAGGTTTCATGTACAGCTCGCATTCTCGGGAACTCGTCAATTTGGAATACAGTGTATTTGAACAAACAGACGATGTCTTCACTCATGCAGCTTTTAAGATAGGAGTCGTCGTCACCACGGTGTTCTTGTTTTTCATCACCACCACTTTAGTGCATCATACGTTAAGAGAAACCCAAGAAAAGATGCTTCAATTCACATTTGACCTTCAAAACAGCGTGAATCAGCATATCTCTTGCTATCCCTTGATCATTAACCACGTGGTGAATTCGGTAGTTTTTGTGCCTATTATGGTCGGCATGCTCTTTTTCCTTTTCGAGTTCTTCAATGATCAACTGTTAGCTTTTATCGTGCTAGCGATGGTATGGATCACTGAATTGTATTCAGTCATTAGTTTGCGATGCAAAATATCAATTCGAGTGTTTCCACGAGTGTTTTTCCTGCAATTCACTCTGTTCCACCTCTACTTTTTTGCCTTCCCGTCAGGTTTCACTTATATAGCTTTGACAACCACAGTGCTGTTTCTGCAACATTCCATGATTCTATTCTGGAATAAATATGAAATACCGGCATTACAAAACGGTCAAATTTCATCTCAGAATATGCGTGAACTGAATCGGCCTCATTTGTTTCCAACAGCAGATATGAATATTTATCAAGGAAGTCCTTCTTCAAATCGAAGGCGAGAATCGACACATGTAGATTAAACCTTTATTTTTATTCTATCTATTTGTGCAATACTATTCAAAAAAGTTACTAGAGTCATCTCAAAAAAGGTTCAATAAGGGGAAGTTGAGGGCGTCCTTGCGACCGAGTTGTGTTGCTCGCTTATCGACAGCAACAGCGGCATCAATTTCCTCCTTGAAGTTTCCGATATGTTCTCGCTTACCGTTGACCCATGTGCGTGCCCGCCAGCACTTGGAACCTGAATTCCAATAGACACCTCGATATTGGGATGAACATTTTTTCTTCAATTTGGAATTATTTGGCAATCGTTTCAATAAAGACAATGATCGTTTCTTGGAGGCTTGGGCGAATCGTTCGCACTTCTTTAGATATGCAGGTTTGAAAGTTTCCACGTCATTTAGTTGCATCACGAATACCTCAACCCAATTAGATTGGTAACTTGGTGAGGTATTAAGTTGTTTAAAACAAATGTTGGAATTCAAATTCAGAGCATGAGCGGGTTGTGGTTTGTTCGCTTGTAAACTCAGTTGACACATTTCTTCTGCTCCACGTAAGCTGCTTGTAAACATGAACTTATTCCTAATTCTCAGGTCCACCAAGAAGACCAGTATGGTTTATCCGTTATAGTTTATCGTAAGCTCATCTTTACTGCAATTAAGAATTCCTGGATGTGAAATTTGAATCAAACCAACCATAAAATGCGTTGAATTCTTTGAACCACAAATGAATGAATAGTAGTTAATCAATTAAGATGCCACCTATTCAATGATGTTTCGGTTGAATCAGGTGGAACAATGCCTATTTTTGCTGAATTCTGTTGAAATAGAGTAATCACTAATTATCAAAAGAAAGGACATTCAACAAGTAAAAACAACGTGGAGATGTTACAGAGGTGGCCTGCAGACTAAACGGTGTCCAACGGGTATTAAGATGTAAGTATCAATCAGATACTCACGTGTACAAAGGATTAACTATTTCAAGTATGAATTAATATTAAACTAGACAAATGTGAATTCTAAATGAATGGTTCCAACATCCAGAACCA
>Ga0105054_10004141_pt1 | contig 21856 bp, 33 predicted proteins | sample BON02_FD_78091 | JGI IMG/M metagenome (GOLD analysis project Ga0105054, IMG submission 78091) | Freshwater microbial communities from Lake Bonney liftoff mats and glacier meltwater in Antarctica - BON-02 (megahit assembly) | ecosystem: Environmental > Aquatic > Freshwater > Ice > Glacier...
CTTCGCATAGGTATTCAACGCCCCCACAATCTCATCCTCCTCCGCCGCCCTCGCCTTCCTCTCCACCTCCCTCCTCTGGAAACCCTCACTCGGCACCGACAAAGGATCCAACCCCAAACTAACCTGCGGGGAGGCCTTCTCAGGGCCAAACGAGAAAGCATAAACCTTATCCGTATCAAAATTGGGTATAAAAATCTTCGCCCACCCATCCCCCTCCTCCTCTTCCTCCCCCCCGTCCTCCCCTCCCCCCACCGCCAGAGGCAAATGCCCTACTGCCAGCGACCCGACTGTCCCTCCACAATTGATCTGGGCCATCGGCTCATACCTCACCTCCCTCTCCTCCCCCTCGTCCTCCCTCCCTCTCTCCTCTGCGCTAGGAGCCACAGGATGATAGATGTAAGCAGCATGTGAGCAATCACCCGCCAACAGGATATAAGGTCTCTGTCCAGGTTGTCCTCTCAATGATCGGTGCGGGTAAAAGACATAAGGAAAACCAGGTGCGCCTGGGTTGATCTGCCCCCAGCTTTTGACATGAAAACCCGTGGCGAGCGTACTCCTTTTCCACGGCACCCGCTCCCGCCAATTAGAAGGAATCTCATACGCAAACAACGACCCACCCTTCAAGCTTTTCTCCTCCTCTCCCGTTGGTGCTTCGCCACTGCTGCTACTGCTGCTGCTACTACTACTCTCAAGCATCGCCGCCCGCGCAGCCATCCCTTGCAAGCCCGGTCCGGAGAACCTCGCCCCACCAGCAAGCAAATCCGCCCCCGCCACCGCCGTCGCCAACCCTCCTCCTCCCTCTTCTCCTCCCTCCCTCCCCTCCTCCACCAGCCCCTCATACTGACACTCATGACTCGACACCAAGACATGTGATGGCTTCCCATGCCCCATCAAATCAGCCAAAACCACGCTATACGCCGGTCCCAACGCATCATCAAGCACCTCGCTCGTCAACACCCTCGGCCTCCGTCCCGTCCTCCAATCCCCCTTCCTCAGCCTATGCAACGTCAATCTCCTCGAGAAAAATTCAGCGGCGAAAACCTCTAAAACATCATCATCTGGGTCTAAGTCAACCACATCGAACATGACATCTGGTCCCTTCGCAAGCACCACCTCCTCCCACGGAGTATTCCATTCCGCCAGAGGAAAAGGCCCCTCAGGCTGCATTAACAACACTAGTTCCCCCTCCGTCTGCGCGAAAAAAGGCTTGGTCGCCCTTGCTGTCAACAGGCACGGCCTCCCTCCTGGCCCTAGTAAATCGACCCAGGTTGCCTTATGATAGAACCAACCAGGCCTATGTCTCGTGAGGCTTGTCACTCTTTCTGAGGGTTTCCCAGGGTCCTGTACTATATATATCCCTCCATCAGAACGACCGGGCATGAGGAAGCCATCAGCCACGAGTAGGGCCTCATCGCTGCAGCCCGTGATGGTGTGAGGGGGGAGGTTGTAGACTTCATTGGGCCAGCGGAAGGAGAAGCCAAGTTTCATTTCTTCAGGTGTGGGAGGGATGGAGGCTGCTGCTGCTGTTGTTGTTGCTGCGGAGGATGAGAGGGGGGAGGGTGGTGGTGGTGGTGGTTGTTGGTCTTGGAGGAGGAGGGTGGAGGGAGGGGGGGGTTGAAGCTGGGTGGAGGCTTGGGCTTGAGGACGTTGCGGCTGCTGCTGCTGTGGTGGCGATGAAGACGACAGCACGGACGGCCCCAAGGAGACCGACGAGGAGGAGGAGGAGGAGGGAGGGAGGGAGGACGATTTGCCTTTGCCGAAGATGTTGATCCCACTGACGGACCCTCTCCTGGTGAGACTGAATTGCGTGACCCACAATAGAGGGGTAGCCCCCGCTTTGGTCGGCGCGATGTGAAGATACGCCGGCTTGTCAATACAAAACTCCCCCATCAAACTAAGGCTAAGCGGCGCCCGTGGATCTACCACCACCTCCCCTCCCTTCCCTCCTTCCATCCTTCTACTTCTTCCTGTCTGCTGTACGCGTGGAGGAGGGGAAGGCAACACCACCCCCGACCTCAAGTGCCCTGAGACCTCCGTCCCATTCACATACACCAATGACTTCTGCTCCGGCGCTGCTGCACGTGTGACCAAATGTACAGAATTGAACGCTGCGGAGGACGAGGCAACAATCACGGGCCCCGCATCGGGGGTGGAGAATAGGAAGGGGGTTGGTTTTGTGTAAATGGAATCGAGCCTTGACATTCTCCTCGGCGTGAAACTCGGGGGCGAGAAACAAGTAGCCAAAGGCGTGCTCTGCTGCTTCAATACAGTAACAACCGACGAATGGTACAATCTCCTCCAAACCGTCCACCGCCAGAAACGACGACGAGCAACATCAACAAGGGAGCCTCCTCCAGGTAAATGCTGCTCTTCTGGCCCTGCCCCACCACTATCCCCCCCTGGGGCTAGATTGGTGGTGGTGGTTAGGGTATTGCTTCCCCCTCTTTCGGAAGGCGCGGGGGTGGCGGGCTGGAAGAAGAGGTGGTGCCGGAAGGTGGGGAGTTTGGGGAGGAGGTTGAAGGCGTCTGCTGGTGGTGGGAGGGGGGCGAGGAGCAGGAGCAGGAGGAGGGAGGGGAGGAGGAATAGGGAGGAGGAGAGGAGGACGGAGTCGCTTCGACGACGATGATGAGAGCGGCGAGGGTGTGGTGGTGGTGGTGGTGGTGGTATCCGATCGTCGTTGCTGCTGCTGCTACTACTGCTGCTGCTGCTGCTGCGGATGGTCGAAGTTGAAGTGCTGCAACGCATGACGGAGCTGCGGGAACTACTGCTGCCGCTATCGCTGCTGCTGCTTCTGGTGCTGGAGCTGTCGCAAGTCGACGACCATGGTCTTTGCCTCCGTCTTGAGTGATGCATGCTGCTGCTGCTGGTGGTGGTGGTGGTGGTGCTGCTGCTGCTGCTGCTGCGACTGCTGCTACTGCTGCTACTGCTGCTACTGCTGCTGGCGCTAGTGCTGGCCCCGCCACCGCCGCTCTCCTCTTCTGGCGGTAGCCTTACCATCCTTCTGTGTTTGTAGGAAAGAGAGAGGAAGAAAAATGTGAGATCGATGCGGTGGGGTTGGCATTTAGACGACGGGGTATCCTCCAGAAGCATTCATAGCTGCCCCGAGCACGCTGAACGCCGCATCTCGCCTCCAGCACCAACTAGACAAAGATCAATGCCCTCTCCGCGCTGCTGCTTCCCCCGGCAATCTTGTCCTCCTCTTTGACGAACCCCTGTCCTTCATCCCTGCATCAACCACACGAACGCGTACCTCTAGTGCCTATCGAAGCCCACCCTATTTGCTGCTCGTCATTTGGCGGGGCTCGATGGTTGGTCGTGGTCGTCGTGTTGTGTTGTTTGTGTAGGAAGCTTGGCAAACCCAACAGCGGCACCAGGCTCCGTGTCCTTGTGTCTGTGTGGTGTGGATGGTGTGTTGTAGGTAGGGCAAGTGAGAAATGAGGGAATGAATGCATGAATGCCAAGACACCAGCTCAGTCCCAACAAGTCTGACTCCGTCCTCCTCGCGCTTTGCGGCTCCCTGTCCTGCGCACGACGCGGCGGGCCAGTGGTCCTGCTTCTGGTTAAAAGCTCCCGGCCACCAGGCGGCCATCGCGATGACCCCAAGACCATTTCGAACTTCATGTCTGGTCTCAATGACTCATTATGAGGCTTGTTTTAGGCGTGGAAGCAAGCACAAGGGGGTTGATATCCGCTCCTTGAACCAAGCCAAGCAAGCCTCCCCCTTCGCCACCACCCACATCCACTCCTTGTATGCTTTTCCCACACGCACACTACTCAGTCAAAGGACCTTGTCCCAGATCCGTGCCCAAGAAGGGTGAAGGAGAGAAAGATGCCTCAGCAAGCTACAGCTGCACGTTGGGACGAGAGGGAAGGCAGCGTGGACGTCGATCTCGATCGAAGCGAGGCTGGAGTTTAGTGGATCGGCACGGTCTCGCATTTTGTTTCTCATGTTTTGTAGTTGTTGCGCCATTGCTTGGCAGCCTTGGGTTTTGCGGCAATGCTTGCATCAAATTGTGAACTGATGTGGGTGGCACGTGGAGCGCCTTGAAAAGGGGCAGAATTGAGTGCCGAGTAAAAGAAAAATTAAAAGAAAAAAATTAAAGATGAATAAGAACAATAAAATATGCGTTTTTATTATAGCCTTGCAATGAATAACGCGTGCAATTTTTGTGAGAGAAAACTTGAATCAGCCGGACTGGCAGCACAGGAAGTGGTGGGCTTTCCCCCGCTCCCCCAACCAAGAACAAATGACATATAATGCGTTTCTTTCTTTCTCTACTCGCCGCACGTAAACAAGCAAGGCACATCATCATCCCTGGTCGTCATTTCTGTGCCTCTTTCCTCCCTCCTCCATTTCAAAGGCGCACTAGCCCTACAGTGACCCCTCACCCAGAATAGACTCTCCACCCTCCCTCCCTCGCTCCTTCCCTCTCCTCCTACTTATTTGCCGGCCACCGCCGCCAACTCCGCGGCATATTTATCAAACAAAGGGGAGCCTTTCCTGAAGTCAAAATCCCCGGAATAGCTCTGGCCGGGCTCGTCCAACTTAAAGGGGTTAGGCTTGTCGAGGCCAGCCTCGTGGAAGTAAACAGCCCACGCCGTCTTGAGCGCCCCCGCATCCTTCTTGGCCACCGCCGCGCGGACATCGTCATAGGCAGACTTAACGACCTTCTGCTGCACGCGGTTCAGGGCGAATGCACCGGTGTTGTAAAGGTTGGCGGCACCATCCTCCTTCTTGAGCGCATCGAAATCTCCCTTGGCGACGGCGTCCTTGAGTGCCATCACGCGGGGGCCGTAGGTGCCACCGGCACGGTGGACAGTGGTGGCGGAGATGCTACCGTCGGCGTGCACGGGCTGGATCATGGGGCCGGCGTAGATGCCGAGGACGACCGCCGGGGCGAGGACCAGTTTTTGGAAGGCCTTGCCGATGTTGATCTTTTCGCTGTGAAAGGAATGTGGGGAGGGAGAGAGGGAGGGATGGGTGAGTGCATTGCTGGGGTAGGAGAAGGAGAGCATTACGTCACATATACATATACAATGCGCCCGATTGTACATACCCACGCGTGCCTCCTAAAAACACCGGCAACTGCAACTCCTATCACAAAAGCAAGATCCCAGGCGGGGGCTCGAGCGGACGAAGCTCGTCATCATGACGATCCACACGACGCGCAGCACTCCTCAAGACACGCCCTTGCACCCATACCCACCCACACCTCTCCCGCATTGCCAGGTACTTACATGGGCTTGGGCGCCTGGGGCACAAAGGCCACGGCAGAGCCGACGATGGCCACCAGGGCAGTAGCAGAAAGGACACGCATTCTTGCTATAGCTGTGGGGTGTGGGGTGGGGCGTGTGGAAGGGGGAGAGAAGTTAGGAAAACGCGGCAATGGACGGATGGACGGCCTAGACGGATGGACAGCACTCTTCGCGGCCTAGACGGATGGACGGCCTAGACCACACTGCAGCCCACGCACGTGCGTGTTGGGTGTCAGTGTGCTGTCCAGAGGCTGGCTTGGATACCTCGACGAGACGCCATGATTGGCAAAATCTTAAGCCCACTACCACCATTTGGAGACCCTTGCCCGCCCAAGAAGGGCATGGGATAGGTAGGCCAATTGTATGCTTCGCTGCTGAATCAGCTTAGGTTCTGCGGTGCCGGCAAGCGACAGCCGTATGAAGAACTTTGCCCTTCTTCAACTGGACTGCCCTCAAGACTGCCCTCGCTCTCATTCGGAGCGGAGGAGGGGCGAAGACTAAGGGGTTCGCTACGTCACGAAAGCCACACACACAGCAAATGCTTACAACACAAGCGCATGTAGCGCACAAAACAACATATGCATAATTCTTGAAAGTTTTTGAAGCTGCTGCTTTCGTTTTCTTTTCTTGTTTCTCTTTTTAAGCCCCAAAACCCATGCCAGGCCTCCATTGTACACCCCACCCACCCTTACTCTTCCCCTTCCTGCCCTTTTTTCTCCCTTAAAAGACAATCGTATCAAGCATAGCACCGAGGCATTGGACTATATTGCTGGCCATCAAGGCGGCCACGTCGCTCTCCAAGTGGCGCTTGGGGTCGATCTTCCCGACGTTGGCGACGATGAGCTCTTCCGCCGTCTTGCCTTCCTCCTCTTGCACCCGTTCGTTGTAGTCCTTGCTCAGCTTGAGCATGGCCTAAAAGGGGAGAGAGAGAAAAAAAAAAAAGTAAAAAAAGTGAAAGATGAAGAAGTTGACCATAAGTGCTTGACAATCATAATCGAAGACGTGTCACAACCCAACAAAAGAAGAAGCCTTTCTCCTTCTCCTCCACACCCTTCCATCCCCTTTGCTTAATCCTTACCTCGATGGTCGTCTCGTTGGCCTTGTGGTGGTCCTCGAACCGCTGCAACTTCAAGCCGTACGTCCAGCTCTTCTTGTGCAGGTTCATTAACATCTGAAAAAAGAGAGTTGAGAGGGGTTTGGAGAGAGCGTTGAAAAGTGAATGAGTGAACGTGTGTACATCGCGCGCCCCTATCTCTTCATCTCTCGCTCCGGCGCAACGTACTGTGCCTGCTACTGCGTTCTGTCTTCAGTCATCAAGCGCATATCTCCTAAATCTCCCCCTCCCTCCCTCCCTCCCTCCCTCCCGTCACACCTGCTCTTCCAACTCATTCTTGCGGTAATCAATCACAATCGAGTAATAATGCCGGTTCAACCCATGTATCAAGGCCTGGATACTCGGCTTGTTCAAATGACCGATGTTGGAGGTGGTCTGCCTCGGCTCTTGGTTGAGCAGCATCAGTTGGGGGTTGATCGTCCTGAAAGCGTCGATGACGACCTTGCCCTTGACGGACTGGATGGGGTCGATCACCACGGCCACGGCACGCTGGTTTAGCTGCTCGAAACTCTGTGGGAGGGAGGGAGGGAGGGGGGGAGGGAGAGTAAGTTCCTAACCACACATCAAACATGCCAATGGACGATGCTCTCCCCTTCCCCCCTCCCGCCCTCCTTCCCTCCCTCCTTCCTTCATACCTGCTGAGTGTTGACGTCCACGCCTGAGAGCCAGCAGCCAAAGCCAGGATGACTGTGATACCTGTGTGTGATTGCAAAGCAAGATGATTGCGTGTATTTTTTTGGTGTAAGTATGCATTGCCTAAAGTGTCGTGGTGCTTCTTTTCTATTACATCCTCCCTCCCTCCTTCCCTCCCTTCCTTCCTCTGCTTCTTACCAGCCCACCACCATCTCAGGCCGTCCCGTCTGCTTAAGCATCTCCAACATTTTGTGCTGAAACACCGGGTCCACTGCCTCGACCGTCACGCTTGTCCCCGACTGCGGCATGGCAAATACATCGATGCAATTCACCGTGTAGTCATCCACAAAATTCCCCAGCATCAAGCCCATGACCTCCATGGGCACCCCTGCGCGGCCGTGCTTGAGCATCTTGAGCAATGCCAGCGAGCTGATATGCACCTTCTCAGACGTGTCCACCACGGGGCCGTCGGGCGTGGGCACTTGGCCTCCGCCTATGGTGGGTGGGAGGAGGGGAGGGAGGGAGGGAGGGGGAGGCGTGAGATGAGGGGCCTTGGCAACTACCATCACAACAACACCCCGCTACAAGCCCCGGGCCTGCTTACCTTGGAGGTTGCGGAAGAGGTCTTGTAAGCGATGCATGGTACTGGTGGTGTCTGCTTGCAGTCGTGTCCCTGTGGTGTGCCGATGTGCTGTCCCGGAGGCCCTCTTCGAAGTCGGCTGTGGTGGGGTTGGCGGTGGAAGGAAGGAAAGTGAGAAAAGCAGTCAAAACAAGGGCATAGGCACAGCGCAGAAACAATCAGCAACCCTCTCCTCGTCTCAGCACAGGCCACGAGGGTGAGCGCAATGCGGGGTGGGCATGGTTGGTCATGGAATTCGAGGAAAGCAATGACCAGTCCCATCATTTCCGCGAGGCGGCGAGTGGGACAGGTCTCATTGCTTGCCCCCTTTGCCATTTGAAAGCCTCGCACCTTGCGCCTAAACCACGTCCCCGTCTCACATGTACATACACACAAAGACACAGGCCCGCTTTTTCAAAGCCCAGCTGTCACCCTGAAGCCTCCCCCATCGAGCGATTTCTGGCCTCCTCCCCCTCTCGCCTCGCCTCCCCATCATCACGGCCGCCCACGGAGCATCAACTAGGGTCATCAATGGGACGCTCCGAGTGCAACCACTACATTGGCCTGGGTGCCCAAGGCGCTGGGGTGGCTGCCTTTGTCACGACGGTCCTGGGCTACACGCTCGTGTACGTACGCTGGAGGGACTGGGTTCGGGTGGGGGTAGGGTGGGAGGAGGCTTGAGGGGACACGTGTGTCGTAGGTGTGCCTAAGGGAGTTGCTCCTGCCACAAAAGCTGGGCCCCGGCTCTTCTTTGCTCTGACGAGTCAATTTAAGAGACATAGGCAATACATAAATGAAGCGAGGTGTGTCTTATCCTTCCTCCCTTCTCCACACTTTAACAGGCACAAAATGCTCAGCGCCCCCTGGTGCCGACCCTCCTCCTCCTCCACCACCCCTCGTGGCCTCCGCAGCATGACCCCACCACCGCCGGCCCTGGCAGCCAGTAAACAATCAAACTCCAACATTCCTCCAACCAACCTGCCTTACCAAGTCGGCCTCCTAGACCTGACCGTGCCCAGCAAACGCACCGGCACCGGCAGCAGCAGCGGCAGCAGTAGCAGCAGCAGCAGCAGCAGCAGCGGGAGCGGCTACACCAACCTCTTGCTCGCCAACGACATTTGCATCGAAAAGGCCGTTCAATCCGTGAGTGACACCTTGTATATCTACCTACGCGAGGACCCCGCTGCTGTTGCTGCTGCTGCTGCTTCTTCTCTGCCCCCCTCAGAGAGTGCTTTGCTTAGTCCTACCACCCCCGAGTTGCGTGTGTACCTTTCGGAGCTTTATAGCCAGTTGTGGGATGTGTGTTATTTGCACAAGAACTTGCCGTTGGACGTAAGGATTTTGTACAACACCACGGAGCCGGCTTCCTCGTTTTCTGCTCCTGCTGCTGCTGCTGGTGCTGCTGTTTCTAGTTCGCTCCCTCCTGCTCCTCCTGTCCCGGCTCCTCCTGCTGCAGAGCCAGGCAAGAAGGACAAAAAGGACAAGAAGGAAAAGAGCAGCAAGAAGAAAGGTGCTGCTCCTGTGCCAGCAGCATCATCCTCGTCACTAGAGTCGCAGTCCTTGCAAAGACAAGGCAACATCCCTACGTCGTGGGAAGAAGCCTTGTTGAAACCCGAGCTGCAAGTCGTTTTTACGCATCACAAGAACGCCGACTCGGAAGAGCTGTCGAACGCGAAGCGGGAGGCACTGGTGAGTGAGTGTGGTTGAAGAGGAGGGCAACGAAGACTCGATTATACGAAACGCACGCGAGCTCATCTTCTAACTTACTCCCCATCCTTCCCTCCCTCCCTCTTTCCCTCGCTCCCTCCGTCAACAGGGCCTTCCCCCCATCCACATCGAATGGCTCGACGACAGCGTCCGCACCGCCCTCTCCACCTCCTTCTACTACCTGGAAGACGAACACTCCCTCATCCCGCACTTCCCGCGCGTGGCCGTCGGCGGGACCTTTGACCGCCTCCATAATGGGCACAAGAAACTCCTGACCCTCGCGGCGTGCGTCTGCCAATCCCAACTCACTATCGGAATCACCTCCACTGAAATGCTGGCCAAGAAGAAGAACGCGGACCAAATCGAACCTTTAGCTGATAGGATAGAAGAGGTGCGATCCTTCCTACATTCGGTTTTTCCTAATTTGTCTTTGGATATCGTGGTGTTGAAAGACCCATTTGGTCCTCCGGTGCATGAAGAGAATTTTGATGCCATTGTGGTGAGTTCAGAAACGATTGCGGGTGCGGCGAAAATGAATGAGATAAGGGCGGAGAAGGGATTTAAGCCTTTGGTGGTGGTGGTGACGCGGAGGACGGTCAGTTCTTTGTTGTCTTCGACGTTTATTCGGAATAACTTGCCACCGAGACGGAAGGGGGGGAAGTAGGGAAGAGAGGAAGAGAGGGAGGGAAGTAAGAGGGGTTTTTGTGGTGGTCTGAATGCAAGAAACGGAAGGGGAAGGGAGGTAATGAAGAAGGGAGTTCGTTTGTGTGAATTAAAGGAGGAAAGGGATTTGTATTGCCGATGTATGATAAATAGCCTTGAAAAAGTAAAAGCAAGCAAGAAAGAAAGAAGGATAGGAACCTAGGAACCTACACGCATGCATACAACCAACCAAGCAAGCAAGTATAGAGCTCGCTGTTTTATCACTTCATCACAGCCAAAATATACATGCATTAGACATTTTCCTTTTCATTTGTCCCCCCCCCTCTCCCTACGTGTCTTCGGCTAGCTGTCGCCATTCCCGCATTGTGGTCAGCAGAGCAGCAGCCACCACTCCATAAACGAGAGGCAAGGAGACCGTGCAGCCATTGTCCAGCTTGTTGAAGATCGTCTATCAATAAAATGAATAGGAGAAGCGGATGAAAAGAGATGGGTGAGTTTGATGTCGAATTGTGTTGCGGATAAGACTCATTCATATTTTTTCAGTCCCTCCTCCACATCTCACCTCCTCCCTCCCCAGCACTTACCAAACCACTCGCCACGGCATGCAAGCCCAACACCACCACGACCATCCGCCGCGTTTCCTGTCGGCGTCCACATCTCACCTCCTCCCTCCCCAGCACTTACCAAACCACTCGCCACGGCATGCAACCCCAACACCACCACGACCATCCGCCGCGTTTCCTGTCGGCGCATGTACAAAAACGTCAATGCCATGAAGCAAAGGTCGAGCAACGTGAATGCCAATGCTAGAAACGCCAGGACTAGCACCAAGGGGCTTCCGCGACAGGATGGGGCGTACAAGACGCCTGGGTCTGAACTGCCCGAGGCAAGCACGCTCCCGAAGAGCATGACGCAATGCATGAGTGCGTAGCCTGTGCCTGCTGATAAGGAAGAGGTGACGTCGTTCAAGGGCATGTGGAGGACGGGGTGGTTCGCGGACTTGATCAGAATTTCGGTTTTGTGGTAGAGTTTGTAGAGACCCGCCCGCATTAGGGCTTGGCACGCCACGCCCACCACCACGGTCAGGGCTGCCACTTCCTTCCCAGGCCCCAGGATAGCCCACACCGCTGATGACAATAGCAAGGCGACGAGGTAGGCAAAGGCACCGATGATGGCAATGATGACGAGCTCGGGCCGCTTGGTGACGACGAGGAGGAAGAGGAGGGAGACGGGGGAGAAGGCGATCAGGCCCGCGCCCCACTTGAGCTCTGCCGCTGGCATTTGAGGCTGTACGGAGGGGGGGAGAGGAGTGTGAGTGTGTGTGTACTGTGTGGAGGGGGGTCTGGCATTCAAAGAAGCAGCTCAAATGCCGTTACCGGTCACGATTTTTTGGAGATGACGTTCAAACTCAGGATGGGCCAGCCCAAAACACCCCTGTACTCATAATGTAGCGCATCCAAGCCATCACAAAGGGAGCAGTGTGACAGACCAAAATTGTGCCTGCCTTTAATCATGCCTCTGCCCTCTCACACTCTCCAATCCCCGGCAGACACACCGCGCTTTTCGTGGGCCTTGCCCACCCCCGTTTTCCCTGCACTTAAGGCCCAAAATGAAATCGGTAAGTACGTGTACGTGCGTGCGGGTGGCATGAGAAGTCACGCCCTTTTCTCACACACACATGTTTAACAAATAAACAGGCGGCCGTAGCTTCCCAGGCCATGAGCGAGGTGGACGTCATCATCCGGGACCTCAAGGCCCACCCGGGCTTCTCCTCCTACATGATTATGAACAACGACGGTAAGAATGTAATTGCTGGCAGTATTGGCCCCTTCTTTTCTTACACTAATCCTACTCTACCACCAAAAAGGAATCGTTATCAAGTACGAAAACGTGGAATACAAACGGGCGGTGCAGATTGCCAGCCTGGTGCTGGACCTGGCCAGCAAGGCCAAGCGCGCCGTGCGTGACCTGTTGGAGCCCCCCGAGGTACGTTTTGCAAAGGCACACAAGGGCAACCAGAAATCTATTCTTCAATATTCATCTCTATTTGTCAAATACTGAAATAGAACGACGTCGAGTCTATGCGGCTCAAGACGAGGGATTACGAGCTGATCGTGGGGCAGAGCGGCGACTATACTTTGGTGGTCGTGCAGGTGCCTGCAGTAGCCGCGCAGCCCGTACGCAGTGCCAGCAGTAAGAAGGGCGAGGTGCAGCAGCAGCAAACGCAGGTCGCTGCCAAATAAATAGAAATAAAACATTATAGAGAGCTTGGCTCAGGTACATATGCCAGATTTGTTTCATTTCTCATTTTGATTCACACACACTGAGCAAGACTCTCTGTCTACTATTTCACGTCTTTCTTGCTAATCTTCCCATCCCCGCCTTGCCATTCCGAATTGATTTTCCATGCGTGTGCGCCCGCACACTCAACGCACGATCCATCCGGCCCCTCATGGTGGCTGCCGTCCGCGTAAAACTCCTTCTTCCACACGGGGACATTCGCCTTGATGGCATCAATCGCAAAGGCAACTGCATCCAAAGCCTCGCGACGATGTGGAGACGAAATGGCGATCCCTACGCTGGCTTCTCCCACTGGGCATGTGCCTAGCCGGTGCTCCATGGCGATGGAAAGGACTGCCCACCGGTTCCGGATCTGGAGGGTGAGACGAAGGAGAGGAAGAGGAGGAGGAATGATAAGGCCGCTGCCTGCCATCAAGACGCTCTTGCATACAGGTCCTTACCTCAGCACAGATGGCATGCATCACCTTCTCGGCCATAGACACGTAACCCTCGTACTCGAGGCGGACGACGGGCTTGCCATTAAAATTGTCCCGCGTCACGCCCAAGAAAGTGGCAATGGCGCCCGCCCCAGGGTCCCCCGCCTTCTGTACCAGCGCGTTTAAGTCTATCGGAGCGTCCGCCACCAGGACATGATCCGGCAGTCTCTCCATGGCCTTTCGTGCTGTAGATCTCCGGTCGTTCGCGTCGTTCCCAGGGCTAGCGGGGAGAGGAGCAGGGTCGAATGCTGTGTGGTTTGTGCAAGAGGGTGGGGAGGTTAGATGAATTGTTGGGGGGTACAAGCTCTACCGCAGCCCAGCAAGCTCCCACAAAAGTACACATTTACTTCTACCTACACTATGCAGGCAGGGGCACGCTTGCATGCAAATGCCCAGGGGCCTTGTGTCAATCAAGAGGGCACAAGCCATCATTCGGCGAGCTCGAGCTCGTCGGCCCATGAACGAAGCATACCCCCACCACCCTGCGTAGCACTCACAAGCGCAAACCATACATACGTTTCTGACCTTTGCTGCTTTATTTCGTCATTTTTCTTTTTATAGCGATTGCCTTTGGACACATTTTGTTATACACATAGCCCTTTTTTCTTGCTTCCCCTCCCGTCCCTCCCTCCCCCCCCTTCCTCTAGCTCAGCGTCGCATCAAGGCAAACTTATGCACCCTCTCCAAGATCTCAGGCAACAAGGCATTCATACTATCATTCACCAAACTTAAAAAGAACAACTCCGCCTGCTCCACATTCAAGTCTAATCGAAACTTCTCCTCCACCTTGCCCAAGACCATCACCGGGTCAGCCGCCAAGTCTTTAATCCCCGCATCGACCATCAACCCCAACAGAGTCAAAATCAAATTCGCATGCCCTCGGAAACAATTGTACGCCTGACAACAATACCGCTTGAACCGCAAAAAGTTCTCGTGGCCCTCCCCCCCCATCGCCTCCACCATCGACGGAGCCAACCGAAACGGAGGAGGCATCGGCTTAGGATCCTGACCAAAAATGAACCCAAAATCAATATGCAGTAAATTGCCCTGTGGCAGCAACATGATGTTATCTAAATGCCGATCCCCAATCCCTAGCAAATACGTAATCACACAATACCCAGCTAAGCTCTTAATAAACGTCGCCAGCACATCCGGGCGGACGCCAAACGGCGCACCGGGCTCGGGGGAATGCGCGCGAAAGTACTCTTGAATGCTCCCATGCTTGGTCAAAACCTCCGAAATAGGAGACGAGTTAGACACAAACTCAATCATGCCATCCCTCGGCCCCGTTGCAAGAATGCGATAAGGCGTCAGTTTCAAGTCAAGATTCACGCGCTTGAGCAAAGTGTCCATGAGTGTGACCATCTGGATAATCAATTGGTCTTGCCGCAAGTCATCCCCATTCTTAAAAATCACCTTGCAACACGCACTAGGGCTATGCGCCCGCGGGGTGAGCACAAACGACGACGACACCGAGGCCATGGACCGATCTAAGGAAGACTGCTGCTGCTGCTGCTGTTGCCGCTGCTGATCATACAGCCTAAATTGAATCACAGCGGGGTAAAGCGCACTCTTAAACATGAATGCAGAGGAAGCCGCTACCCCCGCTACTTGAATGTGCGGATCAAGAGGCATAGGCACATACGGTGCGCCCTTGGGCAGTCCATTCATATCTGCCTCTGCGAGCAAATTCCGCAGCTTCTCCTCCTTCAAATCCTTCCGTCGTCCATTCTCATTCTTCGCCACTCGTTGCGCGTTCGCAATCTTGGTGAAATACACATCTTGTTTTTTTAACAAGTCAAGTATCACCGGATTAACCTCTCGAAGGGTCATCCCAAAATCATCAAATACACTCTTAAACACATCCCCTCCCGCTCCTCCCGTTGCTGCCGACTCCTCCTCCTCCGAGATCTCCACCCTCAGATACCAATACAAAAAATTAGCCAGCTCCAAGCTCGAACAAGCCCGACCGATCAAAAACCGCGCCAAGGCCAACGACCGACTCCCACTCCCATTCATCGAGCCATCCACCCCCTCTCCCCCTCCATTCCCTCCTACACCAACATCCAAATCCTCCGACGACAACGACGCCACCGACTCAGCCCCTCCTCCTCCTCCCCCCCCTCCTCCATCCACCCCCGAGCGATCTTCATACCTCAGCGCCTGCACCAACTGCAACAAATAAGTCAACAATTCATCATCCGAGGCCCTCCTCAACGTATCCACCGCAAACGTCCGTACAATCTCATGCTGGAAAGCCTTCTCCCTCCCCAATAATTTCAAGGCATCCGACAGCTCTACACTCGTCTTCATCTTCCACTGCTCCAGCAACGCCGGGACCTGCTCTACCTCCTGCTCTAAAGACCAATCAACCGAAAGCAAAAACTTGGTCAGCGCCTTGCGATTATCAGTGAGAGAATGCCTAAAAGTCCACAATAAATCCTTCTCTTCGATCCGCAAATGATCCGACGGACTAGCCAAAAGCGCCTCTATCCGTTCCCTCTCCTCCTTATTCGGCTTCAAGCTCAAATCAATCCCTCCCCCCGTCCCCGCGGCCCCACCACGGAACTTATCATGAGCCAACCGACGATATTTCCCTTCAATAGGATTATCGCTTTCGGCCTCACAATCGTAGATTGCACACAGCTCCCACCCCGGGAGGTTATTCAGCACTTTGGCCGTGCTGAGCCCCTCTTCGTCTGCTGTTGCTGTTGCTGTTGCTGTTGCTGCTGCATCGCTGCTGCCGGTCCAGCGGCTTGTTGGGGAGGGTGGTACTGGTGGTGCGACTGCTGCTGCTGTAGCTGCTGGTGCAGCAGTGAGGGTGAGGCCACCACTAAAGGGCACACCGACCACGCCTGGATACGGCTTCTCTTCAAACAAAACAGGATGTTGAAACATGGGCAAAGTCACGACCAAAAAACCCTCTTGGCGCAACCGCCGCCGTCGTCGCCGCCGATGCTTGGTAACACCCTCCTCCTCCTCTTCCTCCCTCCTTTCCTCCTCCTCCTCCTCCTCCTCCTCCTCCAACACCCACTCCCGAGGATGCCGTGGGTTCTGGGCCAGCTCCGCCAGGACCCGCGCGGTGTGTGGTAGAGTCACCCGGTCCAACCACTCCACAGGCGGGAGTTGCGGCTGATTGAAAATGTACCCTTCTCGTGACTTTTCCAAACGAAAGCCAATGTCTTGCTGGGCGAAACCTTCTAGGTACTCAGCAGCGCCATCCTTCTTCTTTTCAGCAGTAGGAGCAGCAGCAGGAGCAGCAGCAGCAGCACCACCACCACCAGTGAAATGCATGCATAGCTTTTGCTTCCCCATCCTGAGCACTCCGTAAGGCCCAAAGAAATCAACAGCCGTCATTGCCACAGGTACGGAGCCAAGCCCCCAGATAGTTAATACGAGGCGAGCATCTAGAGAGAGATCGCGGTATTTGACACCGGGGAAGGTGAGCAGGTCGTCTTGCCAATAGACGCAGTGCCGTTGCGAGTCGTAGGTGGAGGGGGTGGATGTCGAAAGAGGGACGCCGTGCAAGGGCTCGTTGTTGCACGTGATGTGAAGGGTGACTAGTAGCTCTTCTTCGTCTTCTTCGCCTGCCTCTGATTGGTGTCGTCGGAGGAAGTTGAAGGATGGAGGGTGGCCGTCTTGTGGAGCGGCGCGCTCTGTCGTGCGTGGTGTGAGGGGAGGGAGTTTTAGGAAGGAGGACACGATAGAAGGGAGGGAAGAGGGAATAGAAAACAAATGTAGTGTCAGGATGCCCTGCCAAAAGCGGCAGTACGGAATGCCGGGTACAAGGAGCAAGGCATAGGCAGGCGGGGCATCGGGTGAGGCGCGACGGCAGAGCACACGTACCGTCAGGGTGGGCGACCAAGGGCAGTTCCATGCGGTTGATTTCCACGCTCACGTCCACGTTGGCGTCGTGGCTGTAGATGAACTTGTAGCTCAGGGCCCGGTAGTCCCCCTTGGCGTAAGCGTCCATTTTTGCTTTGGACGAAGGGGGAGGTGAAGGGGTGGGGAGGCTAGAGGGCGACGGGTCGGAGTGTGCTTTACCGGTCCAACAGCATGGCCTGAAGCCCAAGACACAAATGTGCCTGCCCTCCCAAGGCTTGTCCCTGTTGTGGTGGTGAAGCGGGGTAGGTGTTGGTACACAATAGAGAGAAGCTGGAGCGCATCGAAGCAGCGCGGCGATGCGACCTCCTGATGAGGCTCTGGCGTAGAAGCCCCTTCGTCATGACTTTTTTTGGCCTGCTGGTTTGTCGTTGTGTCCATGCATTGACCTTGACCTCTGTACGTGTTCCGTAGTTCACTCACGACCTAGTCCTTTATCCACCCCCCCCTCCCCGCGACAGCCACCGGCCTTCGACTTTCAAGCCAAATCGTACAAGCAGCAGCGAGCAGACTTTCCACCAGGCAACAGGGGGCGAAGCAAGCGGACAAGGAGGGGGGACGAGAACACGACCACCAGCAGCAGCACCAACAGCCGCAGCAGCAGCATCAGTAGCAAGCCATGACGGACAACAAGGAAGCGCGGAACCGGCAGATTCCCATTGGTACGTGCTGAGTCGAACGAGAGACGTAGGGGGGGGAGGAGGCCTTGCGTCCGGCCAGGGGATGCGACGTCTGGAGGCGTGGGAGGAAGGGCCACATACGTAGTAGTGTAACACAGGAGTGTTCAGTGAGCAAGCTATTTGCGCGTTGTTGTCCTGGGTTTCCCATCCTCCCTCTGCTCCTCCCCCCCTTCCCTTCCTTCCTTTAGTCTGCCCTGGCCACAGCCGGCCGTTGGCAGGCGTGGAATACAGCCCAGTGACGCCCGATGGGGTCTTTCTCATCAGTGCCTGCCACGACAAGGAGCCCATGTTACGGAATGGGGAGACGGGGGATTGGATCGGCACGTTCAAGGGGCACAAGGGCGCGGTGTGGAGTGCCAAGTTGAATAAGGACGCGACGTTTGCCTTGACGGGCTCGGGGGACTTTAGGTGCGTGCGGGGGGAGGGGAGGGAGGGAGGGAGGGAAGACGTTATGGATGGTTATGCAAATGAGCGATGGAGGATGTACGAGAGCCGCTTGGAGTATTTGCGTGTTCGATTTCTTCCGTCCCGTCGTTGAAAGCTGCTCTTACGCACGTGCTCACCCCTCCCTCCCTCCCTCCCTCCTTCCCTCCCTTCCTCCCTTCCTCCCCCCCCCACAGCGCCAAAGTCTGGGATGCCATCACCGGCGCCGAGCTTCACACCTTCACCCACAAACACATCGTCAAAACCGTGGAATTCTCCCCCGACTCCCGTAAATTCGTCTCTGGAGGCCACGAGGGGAAATTGCGTTTGTTCGATTTGGTGGAGCCGGAGGCGCCGCCTATGTTGATTGACCTCCCCTCTTCCTCCTCCGGTGGCACCACGTTGATAACGAAAGTGATCTGGGACCGCGCGGATAGTAATAGGGTCATCACGGGCACGAGCGATGGGAAGGTACGGGCGTGGGATTTGAGGAGCAGGCAGGAGACGCAGTCGGCGGAGGTGCAAGGTGAGGAAAGAGGGAGGGAGGGAGGGAGGGAGGGCAGGCTTGCTGTCATCGTCTCAACTCCTTCTGAATACTTCGCACAATAAACTCACTCATCTTTGTCCTCTTCTGTCCTCTCAACCCAAACAAACAGGAACCGTGATGGACCTGGAGCTCTCCCCCAAAGTGGGCGACGTCCTGACCATCTGCGCTGGCGACAAGGTCACCTTCCTCGATGCCTCCACCCTCCTCCCCCTCAAGTCCTTCCAAATGCCCATGCACTTCCGCGAAGAAGGCGGAGCGTCCCTTCATCCTGACCGCCAACTCTTCATTGCTGGGGGGTCTGATTTGTGGGTACGGGTGTTTGATTACAATACAGGGGCGGAGCTCGAATGTCATAAAGGCCACCACGGGCCCGTGCGATGCCTCAGGTATGCCCCTGAGGGAGGAAGCTATGCGACGGGGAGTGAGGATGGGACGGTCCGGATCTGGGCGACGCAGGTGGATGCATAGCGGGGCTGAAGTAGTCTAGTGGAGGGGTTGTGACCTCCCCCACCCCCTTCTTCCTCCGTTTCCCAAGCATTTGTGTCTATAGAGCAAAACCAAGGCAAGCAAACAAAAACCACACGTGCCATCCCCTCCTGTTTGGGAGAACACACGCACTATAAAGAAACAAAACAATTGCGACACAAAAGTTAAAGAAAAACACGCATGGGCCGTGGCACAACCTGTTGCAATCGTTGCTCCCCTCGTGTCGACGGCAGACTCGCTAGAGACAAGAAACACATCGCTCACAATCACGAAGCCAACCGAAAATCAGACCCGTGGCTTGCGTAAAGACCTGCCACTCTCGCAGTGTGCACGCCCTATATGTACAGGCATCCACACGAATCAAAAAAGACAAGATTGACAAGTTCTGCTTGCGGGAGGCGTCACGGAAAAGGAAGAAGGGAGGCAGGAGGCTAAGAAGGATGCCCGTGCCCTCCCCTTCACATTCCCTCATTTTCTGCGTACACTAGGGCACACGCCGCACCACCGACGCAGGCAGCACGAGAGCTAAATGTGCCCACGAACAGGCGTGGTGGATCGGGCGTCGTGGCCAAGCCGGGCGTGACCCCGGGGTCGCAAAGCAAAGCAAGGAGGAAGAAAACGAGGTGGTCTGTCCGTCTCGTGTCTAATCATAGTACTCATCAACCTTCAACCCGCACACAACCCCAACACAGGTCGCCTCTTCCAAAGCCACCACACGCGAGAGACAGACCACCTAGCCAACCATGCGGCCCACCAGCTCCCCGCTATTGTGCGTCGCGGCCGCGGCAGGCGCCCTCCTCCTGCAGGTTGGTTGTTCTTCTTCCGCCACCATGGCCGAGGCCGCCTTTTTGGCCCCGGCGTCCAGCCGCACCACCATCGGGCGCAGCAGCTTCACCAAGTCCAAGACCAGCCTCGCGGCCGACGCGGCGTCGGACGTGACCGCCCTCTCCGACATCCCCAACAGCCGGAGCTTGTACCAGCAACAGCAGCTCCAGCAGCAACTTGACCTGCAAGCGCAGTTGGCCGCTATTCCCGACACGGGGTCGCCGTGCCGGATCAAGGTCATTGGCGTGGGTGGGGGAGGGAGCAATGCGGTGAATCGCATGGTGACGCAAGATATCACGGGGGTGGAATTCTGGGCCATTAACACTGATGCGCAGGCCCTGGCTAAATCCAAGGTCCCCTTTAAGCTAAACATTGGGAATCACATCACCCGCGGGCTTGGTGCCGGCGGCAAGCCTATTGTAGGGCGACAGGCCGCGGAGGAATCGAGGGAGGAGATCGCCGAGGCGGTGGCAGGGGCGGATTTGGTGTTTGTGACTGCGGGGATGGGGGGAGGGACGGGCTCGGGGGCTGCGCCGGTGGTGGCGGAAATTGCGAAGGACATGGGCATTTTGACGGTGGGTGTGGTGACGCGTCCGTTTGGGTTTGAAGGGCGACAGAGGATGGCGCAGGCCAAGTCGGCGATTCAAGAGATGCAGAGTAAGGTGGATACGTTGATTACGGTTAGTAATGATAGGTTGTTGCAGATTGTGCCGGATAATTTCCCCTTGACGGACGCGTTTTTGGTGGCTGATGAGGCCTTGAGGGATGGAGTGGTCGGTATTTCCGATATCATTGTGAAGCCTGGTTTGATTAATGTCGATTTTGCGGATGTCCGTGCTGTGATGCAGAATGCGGGGACGGCTCTGATGGGGACGGGGTGGGGGAAGGGCAAGACGAGGGCACAGGACGCGGCGGTGTCTGCTATCAAGTCTCCGCTGCTGGACTTCCCCATCAAGAAGGCCAAGGGGATTGTGTTTAATGTGTGCGGTGGCACAGATTTGACCCTGGGGGAGATCAATGCGGCGGCGCAGGTGATTTATGAGAATGTGGCGGATGACGCCAATATCATCTTTGGTGCCGTGGTCGACGAAAAACTCAAGGACCAAGTCTCCATCACTGTCCTCGCCACCGGTTTCTCCCTCAACCCCAACGACGACGGCGACAACCTGGACGATCTTCTCACCTCCCTCGACCAGCAGCTCTCTGCCCCCGGCCGCCCTAAGCGCATGCAGCCCCCCCCCCAGCAGCCGCCGCAGCAGCAGCAACAACCGGCTTACTCTACCCCTCCTCCCCCTGCCCAGCAGCAGCCTCCTCCCATGTATGAAGAGCCGGGATTTGAGGGGGCGGGCGCGGCAGGGGCTAAGGGAGGGAAGGAGGGAGGGAAGGGAGGCGTGGGCCGATTCTTCAAACTGTTTCGGAGATCGTAGATAGTGAGTGGTATTGATTGATTGATTTTTATGAATTATGAGGGAGGGAGGGATGGAGGGAGGGAGGGCATTTGACCTGCCAACGGTGAGATGGAATAGGATTAGCAGCAGTAGCGATTGCAAGAGCAGCTGTAGCTAGGTGGGAGAGGGGGAGGAAGGGTTGAGAGGCGCGTAGTCTTTTTTGGCGTGCCCTAGGGGTCGTGAGAAGGGGGAGAAGAATATAAAAGGAGTGAACGAACGATGAAGAAAATAGGGTGGGAAGCCGTCAAGAGGCGTCGTCGAACCAGCAAAAAAGAGAGTATAAAAACAAGAAGGAGAGAAGGAGGGAGGGAGGGAAGGAGGGAGGGAGGGAGGGAGGAACCAGAGTACCTAGATTTGTCGTTTTCATGTCATTTTTCATGTTTGAGATTTCTCCCATTTTTCATGTTTCTTTTTGTTTCGTGCGCTGTAGATAGAGTAAGTCATCTCCCCCGTCCCAAGCTGCCTATGCCTAAGCCGAAGGCATTCCTTTCCTACCCCACTTTTCACACACATACACGCTAAGTAAGCATCGCCTCCAGAACCAAGGGAAGAGAAGGCGAGAGAGAGAGAGAGAACAAACCGCCAACGTCGTCACGGCGACAGTGTCTCTTCTTCCCTCCCTCTCCCTCCCTCACACCATGGTATAGGCTGATTGGCTCTTCTCCCCCACCGATATCATCAGTGTTGCTTTGAGCTGCTTTCTCCTTTGATTGAAAAAATGGTGTCTTTTAGAGAGGGAGAGAATAGAGACGGGAAGAAAAAGCGGGGCTCGCCATGACCAGCTACAAAAAAGAAA
>Ga0105054_10004145_pt1 | contig 21836 bp, 15 predicted proteins | sample BON02_FD_78091 | JGI IMG/M metagenome (GOLD analysis project Ga0105054, IMG submission 78091) | Freshwater microbial communities from Lake Bonney liftoff mats and glacier meltwater in Antarctica - BON-02 (megahit assembly) | ecosystem: Environmental > Aquatic > Freshwater > Ice > Glacier...
GAGGTGAACGGGGCAGGGGACGCCATCTCGGCCCTGTTCCTGTTCCATCGCCACGCCACCGGCAGCGCCGCCGCCGCCCTGTCCGCCGCCGGCTCGTCGATCCACGGCCTGCTGCACCGCACCGCCGCGGCCGGCTCGCGCGAGATCCTCACCGTCGCCGCCCAGGACGAGTTCGTCACCCCCAGCCGCACTTTCGTGGCCCAGCCGGTCTGATCCTGCCGCTATTTCGCCGCATCTTGCCGCCATAACGGCGGTATGACGTTCATCGGCACCTACCTGCGTGTCCTGGGCACCCTCGGGCAGCACCGTCGCTTGGCCGGAATGCTGGTGCTGGCGAACCTGCTGGTCGCGGCGCTGCAATTCCTCGACCCGCTGCTGTCCGGCCGCGTCGTCGAACTGCTCACCCGCTCCGCCGACATGCCGCGCGACGTGCTGTGGCGCGAGGCCGCCCAGCTCCTCGGCCTGTGGGCGGTGATCGGAGTCTGCGGCATCGCCGCCAACATGGCCTCTTCCCTGCATGCCGAGCGCCTGGCCCACCGCAACCGGCTGGAGGCGATGAACCGCTATTTCGGCCACGTCCTCAACCTGCCGCCGGAATTTCACGGCGACGCCCATTCCGGAAGACTGATGAAGGTGATGCTCGGCGGTGCCGACGCCATGTTCGGCCTCTGGCTCAGCTTCTTCCGCGACCAGCTCTCCACCTTCGTCGCCGCCCTCGTGCTCCTGCCGCTCACCGTGTTCCTGAACTGGCGCCTCGCCCTGGTGCTGATCGTGCTGACGGTGCTGTTCTGTGTGCTCACCATCCTGGTGATCCTGCACACCGAGGAAGGCCAGCAACGCGCCCAGCGCTGGCAGGTCCAGCTTGCCGGCAACGCCCAGGACGCACTGGCCAACGTCACCGTGGTGCAAAGCTTCACCCGCCTCGCCCTGGAACAGAAGCTGTTCGGCCAGATCACCCAGCAGGTCATCGCCCACCAATTCCCGGTGCTCAACTGGTGGGCGTTGGTCAACGTCATGACCCGCGCCGCCAGCACGATCTCGGTCATCACCATCGTGGTCATTGGCACCATCCTGCATGTCGACGGCCTGGCCACGGTGGGCGAGATCGTCGGCTTCATGGGCATCGCCGTGCTGCTGATCGGCCGGCTCGACAGCGCCATGATCTTCTGCGCCAGCCTGTTTTCCGAGATGCCCGGCCTGCGCGACTTCTTCGCCGTGCTCGACGCGCAGAGCACCGTGCCCGAGCGCCCGGGCGCCCCAGCCCTGGCCGTCACCCGCGGCGAGGTGGTGTTCGAGGAGGTTGGCTTCGCCTACCCGAACGGCGAGCAGGTGCTGGCCGGCGTGGATTTCACCGCGCGCCCCGGCATGGCCGTTGCCCTGGTTGGTCCCACCGGCGCGGGCAAGAGCACGGCAATGTCCCTGCTGCAGCGCATGTGGGACCCCACCCAAGGCCGCATCGCCATCGACGGCCAGGACCTGCGTGACGTCAGGGTGGAATCGCTGCGCCACAACATCGGCGTGGTGTTCCAAGAGAGCATGCTGCTCAACCGCTCGATCCGCGAGAACCTGTTGGTTGGCAAGCCCGACGCCACCCAGGCCGAGCTCGAGGCGGCCTGCGTCATGGCCGACGCCCACGAGTTCATCCGCCGCCAGAAGGACGGCTACGACACCATGGTCGGCGAGCGTGGCGCCACCCTGTCCGGCGGCCAGCGCCAGCGCCTGGCCATCGCCCGGGCCCTGCTGAAGGACCCGCCGATCCTGGTGCTGGACGAGGCGACCAGCGCGCTGGATGCCGCCACCGAAGCCCGCGTCGCCGCGGCTCTGCGCCGCCTGATGGCCGGACGCACCACCTTCATCGTCGCCCACCGCCTGTCCACCGTGCGCGATGCCGACCTGATACTGGTGTTCGACCAGGGCAGCATCGTCGAGCGCGGCACCTTCGCCGAACTGGTCGCCCGCCGCGGCTGCTTCGCCAACCTGGTCGCAACCCAGCTCGCCCCAGCCGCCTGAACGCTGCCGGCGGGTTCGCCGCAGCATTTCGTTGAACCGCGGCACCCAAAAGGTTCACACTGGCACGTCAAGCGAGGCGACCCCGCGCACGCCACGACTCCAGGGGGCGCCTCCACCTTGCATGGAGGAACGGGCCAATGACTGTTTCCACGATCTTGAGGCACAAGGGCAGCGATGTCGCCACCGTCCCACCGGGCAGGAGCATTGCCGAGGTGGTCCGCCTGCTATCGCGCCGGCGCATCGGCGCGGTGCCGGTCATCGACGCCGATGACCACCTGCTCGGCATCCTGAGCGAACGCGACGTGATGTACGCCCTGGCCACCCACGGCGCCGAGGCACTGAATATGACGGCGCGCCAATTGATGACAGTTGCGGTGCAGACCGCCACCGCGGCCACCACCTTCGACCAGGCGATCCGCGCCATGACCGATGGCCGGTTCCGCCACATGCCTGTCCTGGAGAAGGGCCGCCTCATCGGCATCGTCAGCATCGGCGATGTCGTCAAGGCCCGCATCATGGAGCAGGAGGCCGAGGTGGACGGGCTGAAGGCCTATGTCACCGGCGCCGGGTCCACCACGCTGTCCGGGCTGCCGTAGGGCAGACGGCGGCCCAGCCTACCGGCCATCGCGGTCCCAAACCGGCCGGCCCAGGTTCACCTGATCGGGTCCGGTCACCGCACCCGCAACTGCCCCCGCACCCGCGCCGATTGCGGCCCCCACGGCAACACCTATCGGCCCCCCGAGCAGCCCGACCACAGCGCCGGTGCCGGCGCCGGCCCCCGCGCCGGTGGCGATGCGGTCGAACTGGCTACTGCCGCAACCCGCCAGCAGCGCCGCGGTGGCCAGGATGAATATGCGCATGCCGTCTCTCCTTCCGATGGGCATCCGGGCCGGCCGCTTGATCTGGCGACTCGGGCGTCGGGCGTTACCCTGGCGTCGTTGTATGACAGGATCACGGCACAGACAGGGAATTTCGCTGTTGCCCGAGGCCTTGGTATGCTGTCGTACCGGTTTGGTGGCGCGGCATTGCTCGGTGCCAGCGAGTCCGATGCCGCGGGGAGCACCGACGTGGAGCCAGGGATCGTCGCCTATTCGCCCATTCGCCATCGCCCGCGCCTGGCTTGGCCAAATGGTGCCCGGGTCGCGCTGTGGCTTTGCCCGAACATCGAGCACTACGAATGGCTGCCCGCCTTCCAGCGCCGCCGCGACCCCTGGCCGCGCACGCCGCATCCCGACGTATTGGGCTATTCCCAACGCGACTACGGCAACCGCGTGGGCCTTTGGCGCCTGTTCGAGGCGACCGACGCGCTGGGCATCCGCTGCACCGTCAGCCTGTCGATGGCGGTGCTCCAGCACTATCCGCAAATCCTCGACGCCATGCTGAAGCGCGACTGGGAACTGATGTCGCACGGCATCTACAACACCCGCTACCACTGGGATTTCTCACCGGCGGAGGAGCGGGCGGCGATGCAGGAATCGCGCGACATCCACCGCCGCCTGGTGGGCAGCGAGCAGGCCGGCTGGTTCAGCCCGGCGGCCACCAATACGCTGAACACCTTCGATATCTTGGCCGAGACCGGCTACGACTACACCTGCGACCTCTACCATGACGACCAGCCCTTCCCGGTCCGCACCAAGGCCCCGCGCGCCGACGGATCGCCGCTGATCAGCGTGCCCTACACCATGGAACTGAACGACGTGATCGTCTCGCGCCGTGGCGAGGAGATCGGCGATTTCTGCCGCCAGATCCGCGACCATTTCGACACGGCGTATGAGGAGGGGGCGGAGCAGGGCCGGGTGATGTGCATCGCCATCCACCCGTTCTGGGTCGGCCAGCCCAGCCGGATCCGCCAGTTCCGGGATGTGATGGCATATATCCTCTCGCACCCCGGCGTCTGGTGCGCCACGGCGCAGGAAATCGCCGCCTGCTATCGCGCCGAGCACCTGCCGGCCGTGCAGGCTCATCTCAAGGCGCGGGAGGCGTTGCATGGCTGAGCACAAGCCTGGCCCGGTCCCGCCGGTGGGCGAGGTTCGCGCCCCCGGGATGGATCACGACCTGTATCCGTTCCGCACCCTGGCCGAGGCGCCGCGCATCGCATGGCCGGGCGGGGCGCGCACGGCGTTCACCGTTACCGTCATGCTCGACTATCGGGAAGTGAATCCCCCCCCCGACGCGAACCCTGACCCGCGCATCCTCTCGCCACTCGGAAAATTCTTTCCGGACTGGCTGACCTGGAGCCAGCGCGAATATGGCAACCGCGTCGGCATCTTCCGCGTGCTCGATGTGCTGGACCGCTACGGCCTTACCCCGTCGGTGGCCCTGGGCGCCGAGGCGGCGCGGCGCTTTCCCGAACTGGTGGATGAGTGCGCCCGGCGCGGCGCCTGCTTCATGGCCCATGGCACCTTCGCCACGCGGCGCATCACCGCGCGCATGAGCGAGGCCGAGGAACGCGCCCACATCGCCGAGAGCCGCGCCGCGGTGCTGGCCGCCAGCGGCACCGCGCCGGCGGGATGGTGCGGGCAGGATTTCAACGAGAGCACCCGCACCCCGGCGCTGCTGGCCGAGGCCGGGTTCGCCTACACCACCGACTGGAGCAACGACGACCGGCCCTATCTGCTCAAGCCCGGCCTCCTCGCACTGCCGTCGCATTCGGACTGGAACGACCTGGAGGCGATGTGGCTGCGCCGCACCGCGCCGCCGGCCTGGGCCGACCTGATCGCCGAGGGTTTTTCGGTGCTGCATGGCGAGGGCGGCACGGTGGTGAACCTGACCGTGCATCCCTGGATCGCCGGCCAGGCCTCGCGCATCCGCTACCTCGCCGACGCGCTGTCGCGCGTGCTGGGGCAGGGCGCCATCTGGCGCACCACCACCGACGCGGCCGCCGCTTCGATCCGCCACCAACTCCCGACCATCTGAAAAACAGGAAGACGAAAATGGCTCAGCTGCCTATCCGAACCCCTGGCTGGGTCGAGGAATTCCAGCGCTTCATCATGCGCGGCAACGTGGTCGACCTCGCCGTCGGCATCATCATCGGCGTGGCATTCACTGCCATCGTCGGCAGCCTGGTCAAGGACATCTTCAACCCGCTGATCGGCCTGCTGATCGGCGGTATCGACTTCAGCAACCTCTTCATCACCCTGAAGGGCGAACGCCTGGCCACCCTGGAAGCCACCCAGGCGGCCGGCGCGGTGACGTTGAACATCGGCCTGTTCCTCAACGCGGTGATCCAGTTCGCCATCGTCGCCTTCGCCGTGTTCTGGCTGGTCAAGGCCATCAGCCGGTTGCAGGGCCGCCGGGAGGCGGCACCGCCGCCGCCGCCGCCGGTGCCGCCGCGCGAGGAGATACTGCTGGAGGAGATCCGCGACCTGCTTAAGCAGAGCGCCCGCCCGTGACAGCACAGCCCGCCGATGCGCCTGCCACGCCGGCATCGGATGGGCACCTGCTGACCCGTGAGTTCCTGCTCGCCGGCCGCCTGCCCGAGGCGATCGCGCGCTGGAACCCAGACATCAAGGTGTTGAGCGATGCCGAGCGCACGGCCTCGCTGCACGACATGCTGGCCCGCCGCCCCGAACGCGGCGGCGGGGTGTGGGTGTTCGCCTATGGCTCACTGATCTGGAACCCGATGATCCACCACACCGGCCGCCTGGCCGCCCACGCGCCGGACTGGCACCGCGCCTTCTGCCTGTCCACGCCGGGCGGGCGCGGCACGCCTGAGAACCCGGGCCTGATGCTCGGCCTGCGCCCCGGCGGTGGCTGCACCGGGGTTGCCTTCCGCATCGAGGAATCGCTGGTGGAGGCCGAGCTTGACCTGTTGTGGCGGCGCGAAATGGTGGCGCGCGGCTACATCCCGCATTGGGTGGCGCTGCACCACCGCGACGGGCGGGACATGGGTGCCGCCGTGGCGTTCACCATCGACCCAGGCGGGCCGTTCTATGCCGGCGACCTGCCCGAACCGGTGGTGGCACGGCGGCTTGCCACCGCGCGCGGGCACTTGGGCACGGCTGCCGAATACCTGTACCGCACCCGCGACGGCCTGCGCGAGATCGGCATAGAATGCCCGTTCGTGGAGCGCATCGCCGCCCTGGTGGATAATGAGACCGCCGCCGTGCTCCGACCGCCGCCGCCTTCCGACCGCCAAATGTCGTGTCGCATGACGATCATGGGAGTTGCCGATGTTTGAGCGCCTGCGTGGCTGGTTGCTGGTTCCGGCCCTGCTGCTATCCCTGGCGGCCGGCCCGGCGCTGGCGCAGGACTTCGCGCTTCCCGGCATCGAACGGCAGGCGGATGTCTATGTCCAGGGGCTGACGAAGCGCTTCCCCGCCGGCGCCCCGGCCGCCGCACGCCGCGCCGCCGAACAGCAGGCCGCCGCCGCGATCGCCAAGCGCGACTGGGCCGCCGCCGTCACCGCGCTGGAACTGCGCGTGGCCCAGGGCGATGCCAATGCCGCCCACTACCGCGACCTCGCCCAGGCCCTGCTGCGCCGCACCCCGCCGGATGCGGAGAAGGCGCTGTTCGCCGCCTGGCAGGCATTCCAGGGCGCCGAGGCGGGTGCCGCCGAAGTGCCGCCGCTGCTGCTGATCGTCGAGGCGCTGCGCCTGCAGGACCGCATGGTGCAGGTGGTGCAGGCGCTGCAGGCCGTGGTGGAGCGGGCGCCCGACAACGATGCCTATCGCCGCCAGTTGGCCGAGGCGCAGCGCGCGGTCGGCGTGCAGGTGCGCCGGGTACGCACCGAGGCCGAGGCCGGCCCGCCGCGTGCCTGCATCGACTTCACCGCCTCGCCCAGCCGCCGGCCCGACTTCAACGCGCAGGACTGGGTGCGGCTGGACCCGCCGGTGCCCGGTGCAGCGGCGACGCGCGAGGGCAGCCAGATCTGTGTCTCCGGCCTGCCGTCCGGTGCGACCACGACCGTCACCCTGCGCGCCGGCATGCCCGGCGAGGACGGCCTGTCGATGACCCGCGACAACGTGGTGCGCGTGGCCATGCCGAACCGCCAGCCGCGCATCGTGTTCGACACGCGGCTGTTCGTGCTGCCGCGCGGCCAGGCCCCGGCGGTGACGCTGACCACGGTGAACCTGTCTGCGGTGTCGCTGTCGCTGGTGCGGCTGAGCGAGCGCAACATCGCTACCTTCCTGCGCGACCAGCGGCTAGGCGAGGCGGTGGACCGCTGGGCCATCGAATACCTGGCCGAGAATGCCGGCAGCGAGGTGTGGAAGGGCAGCGCCGAGATACCGGACTGGGAGCCGAACCGGCCGGCCCGCACCGCCCTGCCGATGCCCGATGCGCTGTCGAGCGCCGGGCCGGGGCTGTATGCCCTGGTGGTTCGCCCGGGTGATGGCAGCACGCGCAGCAGCGGGGTGGGGGCGGTGCAGGTGGTGTTGCGCACCGACCTGTCGCCCACCGTCTGGCGCGGCTCGGACGGGCTGAACGTGCAGGTGCGCGGCTATTCCGATGCCAAGCCGCGCGGCGGGGTCATGCTGCGCCTGCTGGCGCGCAACAACGACATCCTGGGCGAGGCGACCACCGACGAACGCGGCGTCGCCGGCTTCCCGCGTGCCCTGCTGCGCGGGGAGGGATCGCTGGAGCCCGGGGCGCTGCACGCCTTTGGACCGGGCGACGATTTCGCCAGCCTGGATCTCAATGTCGCCGCCTTCGACCTGTCGGACCGAGGGGTGGAGGGCATGCCCCATCCTGGCCCGCTCGACAGCTTCGTCTGGCTCGACCGCGGCATCTATCGGCCCGGCGAGACGGTGCAGGTGATGGCGCTGGTGCGCGACGCCGCCGGCCGGCCCGCCGACCTGCCGGTGCAGGTGACGGTGAAGCGCCCGGGCGGGCAGGTGTTCCTGCGCACCACGCCGCCGCGGCTGGCCGAGGCGTCGCTGCATGTGCCGGTGGCGCTGTCGGCCGGCGCCCAGGCGGGCATCTGGACGGTGGAGGTCGCCGCGGACCCCGCACTGCCGCCGATCGGGCGCGCCGAGTTCCGCGTCGATGCCTTCGTGCCCGACCGCATGGCCGTGGAGACCGGCGCGCTGCCGGAGGTGCTGGTGCCCGGCCGGGCGGTGGATATTCCTGTGAGCGCCCGCTTCCTCTACGGCGCGCCGGGGGCCGCGCTGTCCGGGTTCGCCACGCTGCGCCTGGTGGTCGATCCGGCGCCGTTCCCGGCCCTGGCCGGCTACCGCATCGGCCAACTGGGCGAGATGTTCGCCCCGTCGTTCCGCGAGATCGCGCTGCCGGAGACCGACGAGGCCGGGCGCACCGCGCTGGCGCTGGATGTGGGCCGACTGCCCGACACCACCTTTGCGCTGAAGGCGGAGTTGGAGATCGGCATCAACGACCCCGCCGGCCGCGCCGCGCGCACCACCGCCGCGATCAAGGTGCGCCCGGACGGGCCGCTGATCGGCGTGAAGCCGCTTTTTGAGGACAACGCCGTCGACGCCCAGGCCGAGGCCGGGTTCGATATCGCCGCCGTCGGGCCGGACGGGGCGCGCGTGCCGTTGGCGGCCCGTCTACGCCTGGTGCGCGAGCGGCCGGACTGGCGGATGGTGATGCGCGGGGCACTTGCCCGCTACGAAACGGTGTGGCGCGACGAGCCGCTGGAGACGCGCGAGATCGCGATCGGGCCGGACGCGCCGTTCCGCTTCGCCCGGCGTCTGGATTTTGGCCGCTACCGGCTGGAGGTGGCGCAGGAAGGCGGGATGGCGATCACCTCGTACCGCTTCCGCGCCGGCTGGGCCTCGTCGGACAGCCCGGACGTGCCGGACCGGGTGGACGTGTCGGCGGGCACGCGCACGGCGCGCGTGGGCGAGAGCGTGAAGGTGCACATCGCGCCGCCCTTCGCCGGCGAGGCGACGCTGGTGGTGCTGTCGGACCGGGTGCTGTCGCTGCGCAACATCAGCGTGCCCGAGGCGGGGCTGGATGTGGACGTGACGGTAGAGGAGGACTGGGGGCCGGGCGCCTATGTCGCCGTGCACGTGTTTCGCGGCAGCGAGGGTGGCGGGGCGGGGGGCAGCAGCCGGCCGGGGCGGGCGATCGGGCTGACCTGGCTGGGCGTGGACCCGGCGGCGCGCACGCTGGACGTGGCCGTCGAGTCGCCGGAGCGGCTGGCGCCGCGCATGCGCAGCGTGGTGCCGGTGCGCGCCGCGCCGGGGGCCTGGGTGACGCTGGCGGTGGTGGACGAGGGCATCCTGCGGCTGACGCGCTTCGCCTCGCCTGATCCGGCCGCGCATTACCTGGGGCGGCGGCGGCTGGGGCTGGATATCCGCGACGACTGGGGGCGGCTTATCGCGCCGGCCGAGGGCGAGGCGACCTTGTTGAAGCAGGGCGGCGACGAGGGTGGTTTCGCGCTGCCGGACATTCCGATCCGCACCGTCACGCTGTTCGCGGGCCCGGTGCAGGCCGGGGCGGACGGGGTGGCGGCGATCGCGCTCGACATGCCCGACTTCAACGGCGAGGTCCGGCTGATGGCGGTGGCGTGGCAAGGCAGCAAGCTCGGCGCGGCGAGCCGGGCGGCGGTGGTGCGCGACCCGCTGGTGGCCGAGGCGCTGCTGCCGCGGTTCCTGGCCCCCGGCGACGAGGTGAGGCTGGCGGTGATGCTGCACAACATCGACGGGCCGGCCGGCGAGGCGCGGGCGGTGGTGAGCACCGAGGGGCCGCTGGAACTGGCTGGTGGTGCCACCGTTCTGGCCAACCTTGCCATCGGCGAACGCGGACTGCCGGCGACCCTGCTGCGCGCCACCGGGGTGGGCCGGGCGGTGGTGAAGCTGGACATCACCGGGCCGGGCGGCTTCCGACTGCAGCGCGACACCGCCATCACCATCCGCCCGGCGCGCCCGGGCGCGAGCCTGGTGGCCGGGGGTGAGATGCTGCCGGGGGCCGAGGAACGGCTGGATCCACCGACGGCGCGGTTCATCCCCGGGTCGTGGAAGGCCGCCGCCAGTTTCGGCGCCCCAGTGCGCTACGACGTGGCGGCACTGGTGCGGGCGCTGGACGACTACCCGATCGCCTGCCTGGAACAGACGGTCAGCCGGGGCCTGCCGCTGGCGCTGCTGCCGGACGGGCCGGTGGCCGGCGAGCAGCGCGCGGCGCGGCTGGGCGAGGCGATCGCCGCGGTGCTCGACCGCCAGCGCTACGATGGCGGGTTCGGGCTGTGGAGTGCGTCGGGCGGGCCGGAAGGCTGGCTGTCGGCCTATGCCGTGGAGTTCCTGCTGCGCGCCCGCGCCGCCGGGGCCGCGGTGCCGGCGGTGGCGTTGAAGGACGCACTGAGGCACCTGGCGGAGGAGAGCGAGTATGCGCCGCGCGCGCCGGCCGACGTGGCAGCCTATGCCTACCGGCTGTACGTGCTGGGGCTTGCCGGACAGGGACTGCCGGGGGCGGCGCGAGTGCTGGCGGAGAATCCGGCGGCGCTGCCGACGCCGTTGGCGCGGGCCCATGTGGCCGCGGCCTTGATGCTGGCGCATGACCAGCCGCGCGCCGAGGCCATGTTCGCCGCCGCCCTGGGCAGCCTGTCGCGCGGCTGGTGGGCGGAAGATTACGGCACCGCCCTACGCGACAGCGCGGCCATCGCGGTGCTGCTGCGGGAGAGTGGGCTGATGGCTGGCGGGCTGGAGCGGCTGGTGGCGGCGCTGCCGGGGTCGGACCTGCGGCCCGGTGGTGTTTCGACCCAGGAGCAGGCCTGGCTGGTCGCTGCCGCGGCAGTGCTGGGGCGCGACGGGCGGGCGGTGGAGGTGGCGCTGGACGGCCGCACCCTGTCCGGCCCGGTGGTGGCGGCGGCGCTGTTCGGCCCGGTGACGGCGCGCAACCTGTCGCAGCGCGCGGTGTGGCGATCGGTCGCGGTCACCGGCGTGCCGGCCGAAGCAGCGCCCGCCGCGCGGTCGGGCATGCGGGTGGCGCGGCGCTTCCTGGCACTGGACGGCAGCCCGCTGGACCTCGACCGCCTGCGCCAGAACACTGACTTCGTGCTGCTGTTGGAAGGGGCGGCTGACACGAAGCAGGACCATCGCGCCCTGGTGATGCAGGGGCTGCCGGCGGGCTGGGAAGTGACTGGGCGGCTGGAGTCCGGCGAGGTGGCCGGCATGCCGTGGCTGGGCCGACTGACGGCCACCGAGGCGCAGCCGGCGGCCGATGACCGTTTCGTCGCCGTGGTGGCGCTGACCGAGGCGCGGCCAAGCTTTCGCGTGGCGGTGCGGCTGCGCGCGGTGACGCCGGGTCTGTTCGAACTGCCCGGCGCGGACCTGGCGGACATGTATCGCCCCGGGGTGTTCGCGCGCCAGGCGGCGGGGCGGATACGGGTGCTCACGGCGGAGTAGCGCGCGATGGGCGCTCGCGCGGGGTGGCTGGCGGCCCGGCTGACGGCCCGGCTGGTCGTTCTGCTCGTGCTGGCCGGTGGCGCGGCCTGGGCGCTCGACCGGGCGTTTCCGCCCGCGCTCGGGCGGCTGGCCGGGATGGGCAGCGAGGTGGTGGATCGGCACGGCCGCACGCTGACGCTGCTGCCGGCGCCGGGCGGGGTGTGGCGGTTCCGGGCGCGGCTGGAGGATGTGGCGCCGGTGCTGGTGGAGAAGCTGGTGGCCACCGAGGACCGGCGCTTCTGGCACCATCCCGGCGTTGATCCGCTCGCCCTGGCGCGGGCGGCCTGGCAGGATGTGCGGGCCGGGCGCATCGTTTCCGGCGGCTCGACCCTGACGATGCAGGCCGCCCGGCTGCTGGAGCCGCGGCCGCGCACGGTGCGCAGCAAGCTGATCGAGATCGCGCGGGCGATGCAGTTGGAGTGGCATTTCTCCAAGCGCGAGATCCTGGAGATATGGCTGACGCTGGCGCCCTATGGCGGCAACCTGGAAGGGGTGCGGGCGGGATCGCTGGCGTGGTTCGGGGTGTCGCCCTGGCGGCTGGACCGGGCGCAGGCGGCGTTCCTGGTGGCGATCCCGCGCCGGCCGGAGGCGCTGCGGCCGGACCGCCACCCGGCGCGGGCCAAGGCGTTGCGCGACCGCATCCTGGGCGAGGCTGGCGGGCCGGTGCCGGTGGCGCGCGTCGCCTTGCCGCGCCATGCCCGGCATGCCGTGGCGTCGCTGCCGCGGGACGAGCGGATGCCGAGCACGCTGGATTTGGCGCTGCAGGTGGCGCTGGAGCGATTCGCCGACGATCGGCTGCGCGACCTACCGGCGCGGGCTTCGCTGGCGGTGGTGGTGGGCGACTTGGGTAGCCGGGAATGGCGCGCGGTGGTGTCGGGTGGCACGGGTGGCGGGACGGGTGGCGGCACGGGGGCGCACCAACCGGGGCGGGCGGCGGCAATGGACCTGACGCGGGCGGTGCGTTCGCCGGGCTCTGCGATGAAGCCGTTCATCTATGCCATGGCCTTCCAGGATGGATTCGCCGGGCCGCAGACACGGGTGGACGACCTGCCGCGCCGCTTCGGGGCCTATGCGCCGGAGGATTTCGACCGGACCTTCTCAGGCCGAGTGACGGTGGCCGACGCGCTGCGCCGCTCGCTCAACCTGCCGGCGGTGGCATTGCTGGACCGGGTGGGGCCGCAGCGCTTTGCCGCCGCGGTCCAGGCGGCCGGGGTGGTGCTGCACCTGCCGGCGGGTGCCGATCCGTCGCTGCCTTTGGCGCTGGGTGGGGCAGGGGTGACTTTGCGCGACCTGGCCGGGCTGTATGCTGCGCTGGCCACCGATGGGCGGGTGCGGGCGCTGGGACTGCAAGCCGGTGCGACGCCCGGGCACGCTTTCCTGCAGCCGCGCGCCGCCGGGACGATCGCCGATGTGCTGACGCAGCGCTTTCCCGCGGGCGGGCCGCCGGGCGTGGCGTGGAAGACGGGCACGAGCTGGGGCGGGCGGGATGCCTGGGCGATGGGCTTCGATGCGGCGCATGTCGTGGGGGTGTGGGTGGGCCGGCCGGACGGCACGCCGCTGCCGGGGGCGACCGGGCGCAACCTGGCGCTGCCGATGCTGGCGCGGGTGATGGAGATGCTGCCGCCCGCACCCCGCCCACCGCCATTGGCGCCGGAGCCCCGGCCGGCCACCATGCGTGCTGGCGATGCCCCGGACGGACCGCGCCTGCTGTTCCCGCCACCCGGGGCGGTGTTGAGCGGCGATGGGCCGGTGACGGTGCGGGTAATGGGCGGGCGCCGGCCGCTGAGCTTCCTGGTGGACGGTGCGCCGTTGGCCACCGACCCGGCGCGGCGCGAGGTGGCCTGGCAACCGGCCGGGCCTGGGTTCTATCGGCTGACGGTGCTGGACGCGGAGGGGGGCACGGCGGGGGCGAGCGTGCGGGTGAAATAGCCCGGCCGGATGCGAAGATCCGGCCGGGTGGTCCCGCTGGCGTTCAGACGACCTTTGCGGTCGCGAGGTCGTAGATGACGCCGGCCGAGTCGGCGCCCTTGTTGGCGGCGTCCATCTTCATCAGCTTGTATTCAACCTTGGTGAAGTTGAGCGAAAGCGACTCCGACGGACGGTCGCCACCGCTGCTGATGGAGTAGCCGCTGATCAAGGTGTTGGTCAGCGTGTAGGTCATGTAGGTCTCGAGCTTGCCCTTGTCGGTCTTGCAGAAGTCGATCTTGACCTCCACGCCCTCTCCTTGCAGCGCCGCGTCCAGGATATTGGTGGTGGCGACGTCCTGCGCCTTGGTGACGGTGATCTCGCTGATGCTGGGCGCGCTGGACTCGCGGTCGGCGCTGGCGCCGGTGGGCGAGGAGATGCCGCGGCCGACCCCCCACTGGAAGGAGTTCACCTCGATCCAGTTCTCGTGACCCTCGGCGGTGACGTCGCCCTTGATGTCGCCATACTTTATGTAGATCGGCATTTGTCTCTCCTGTTGCTGTCGTCCCGGTTTTCAGCCGAGTGTGTAGGTGAACGACCCCGTTCGGCCGATGCCGACGGCAATGCTGTTGATCGCGCCGCCATCGGCCAGCCGCCCCAGAACCTCGGCCGAGAGCTCCGGTAGCAGTGTGCGTGATAGTATGTTCTCAACGTTGCGCGCACCTGATGAACTTTCCGTGCATCTGCGTGCGATTGTTTCAACAAGTTTGTGATCGTACTCGAAACGTGCCCGGTAGGCGTCCTGCACGCGCCGGGCGATGCGGTTCAGCTGCAGGCCGACGATCTGGCGGATGATCGTCTCGGACAGCGGGAAATACGGCACCAGGGTGACGCGGCCGAGGAAGGCGGGCTTGAAGTATTTCATCAGTTCCGGGCGCAGCGCCTCGGCCAAGCCCGCCGCGTCCGGCGCCGTTTCGGGGTCGGCGAACAGCTTGGCGATCAGGTCGCTGCCGGCGTTGGAGGTCATGATGATGACGGTGTTCTTGAAGTCGATGTCGCGGCCTTCCCCGTCCTTCATGTTGCCCTTGTCGAACACCTGGAAGAACACGTCCTGCACGCCGGGATGGGCCTTCTCCATCTCGTCGAGCAGCACCACGGAATAAGGCCGGCGGCGCACCGCCTCGGTGAGGATGCCGCCCTCGCCGTAGCCGACATAGCCGGGCGGGCTGCCCATCAGCAGGCTGACCTTATGCTCCTCCTTGAACTCGGTCATGTTGATCGTGGTCAGGTTCTGCTCGCCGCCGTACAGCAGGTCGGCCAGCGTCAGCGCGGTCTCGGTCTTGCCGGTGCCGGAAGTGCCGACCATCAGGAACACGCCGATCGGCTTGCGCGGGTCGGTCAGGCGGGCGCGGCTGGTGCGGATGGCCTGGGCGACGGCTTCCAGCGCATGGTCCTGGCCGACGATGCGCCTGGCCATCGTCTCGCGCAGGTGCAGCACGGTGTTGATCTCGTCGGACTGCATGCGCCCGGCGGGGATGCCGGTCCAGCTTTCGACGATCTCGGCCACGGCCTGGGCATCGACCACCGGGAACACCAGCGGGATTTCGCCCTGCAGGTCGCGCAGCGCGGTGCTGGCAGCGGCGAGTTTGGCGCGCAGGCTGTCCTTGTCCTGCGCGTCGTCGGGGTTCTCGATGGCGGAGCGGGTGTCGGCGATCTCGGCTGCCAGCACCTTCTCCTGTTCCCAGCGTGCCTCCAGGGAAGTGCGGTCGGTGTCGAGCTTGTGGCGTTCCTCCAGCAGTTCGCCCTTCTTGGCGCCGTGGTCCGCGCCGGCGGCCATCTCGCGGTCGAGGATGGCGACTTCGGTGTCGATCAGGTCAATGCGACGGATGCGGTCTTCCAGCGGCGCGGGCATGGCGGCCTGGCTCATGGCGACGCGGGCGCAGGCGGTGTCGATGAGCGAGACCGCCTTGTCGGGCAGCTGGCGGCTGGGGATGAAGCGGGCGGAGAGCTTGACCGCGGCCTCCACCGCCTCGTCGAGGATGCGGATGCCGTGGTGGCGCTCCAGCGTGTCGACGATGCCGCGCACCATGGCAATGGCGAGCGGCTCGGACGGTTCCTCGACCTTGACGACCTGGAAGCGGCGGGTAAGTGCTGCGTCCTTCTCGAAATACTTCTTGTATTCGGCCCAGGTGGTAGCGGCGATGGTGCGCAGTTCGCCGCGGGCGAGGGCGGGCTTCAGCAGGTTGGCGGCGTCGCCCTGGCCGGCCTGGCCGCCGGCGCCGATCATCTGGTGTGCCTCGTCGATGAACAGGATGATCGGTTTGGGGGAGGCTTTCACCTCCTCGATCACGTTCTTCAGGCGGTTTTCGAATTCGCCCTTCACGCCGGCGCCGGCCTGGAGCAGGCCGAGATCGAGGGTGCGGATGACGACGTCCTTGAGCGCCGGGGGCACGTCGCCCTGGGCGATGCGTAGCGCGAAGCCCTCGACAACGGCGGTTTTGCCGACACCGGCCTCGCCGGTGAGGATCGGGTTGTTCTGGCGCCGGCGGGTGAGGATGTCGACGACCTGGCGGATCTCGGTGTCGCGGCCGAGGATCGGGTCGATCTTGCCGGATTTCGCCTTGGCGGTGAGGTCGATGGTGAACTGGTCGAGCGCGCCGGAGCCGCCGGCGCGCGGTGCGCCGTCCTCCCCGCCGGCCGATGGGGCACCTTCGACCGAGGTGGTGGCGGTGGCGGCTTCGGCGCTGTCGCGGGTGATGGTCAGCAGGTCGCGCTTCAGCGCATCGGCGTTGATCTTGCCGAACTGGCCGGAGGTTTCGCGGGTGTGGCGGGCCAGCGTCTCGTCGGCGAGCATCGCCCAGAGCAGGTGGCCGGAGCGCAGGCGGGTGAGGCCGTGCTCGATGGAGGCGAGCAGCCACGCCTGCTTGGCGGCCTCGACGATCTCGGGCGAGAGGGTGGGGGCGCGGGCGTTGCCGGTCTTGAGTTTGTCGAGGCTGCGGTTGAGGTCGGTGATCAGGCGGCCGTGGTCGGCCTCGTAATGGCGCAGGATGGCGGCGATGTCGGTGTCGGTGCCGTCGGCGAGCTTGAGCAGCCAGTGTTCCAGCTCGACGTTGTAGTGGCTGCGCGACAGGGTGAGGCCGGCGGAGGATTCGAGGGCACGGCGGCAGTGCTCATTCAGCCGGCCGACGAGGGCCTTCAGGTCGATGGCAGCCATCGTCTCTCCCCAGACCCCGTCATGCGCGGCGCCGTGCGTGCAGCTTTGCGGCGATGCGGGGATGTCACGTCACCACAACATCCGGTTTCATCCGTGCGCAACGATAGGAGGGGAGTTGCCTTGAAGTCCAGCGTTGCCGCCGTTGCGTTGGCAAATAGTTTGCGCCGATAAACCCCTGATGCGCACGCGGCGGCGTGGCGGCACGGAGGAGGTGGCGATGGCCGACTGGCCCGATGGGATCGACATGGAGGCGCTGCTGGCGCCGATTGCCGGGGATGCGCCCGCGGGCAGCGACCTGCGCGAGGATTTTTCGGCCCAATCAACATATTATCGCCTGCGCGACGCGCGTGCCGAGGCGCGGGCCGCCGAACGCCAGGCCGATGCCGACCCGGAGGCGGATTTCCCGATGCCGCCGCAGTGGCGCGTGGTGCGCGACCTGGCGCTGGAGGCGCTGACCACCAAGAGCAAGGACCTGGAGGTGGCGGCCTGGCTCACCGAGGCGCTGGTGCGCAGCGACGGGCCGCGCGGGCTGGCCGCCGGAGCGCGGCTGATCGCGGGGTTGGCCGAGGCATTCTGGGACAGCGACCTGTATCCGGTGCCCGACGAGGACGGCATCGCCACGCGCGTGGCGCCGGTCGCCGGGCTGAACGGCGTGGGCGGCGACGGCACCCTGGCCCAGCCGCTGCGCAAGCTGGCACTGTTCCGCCGGCCCGACGGCAACGTGCTGGCATTCTGGCAGTTCGAGCAGTCGGAGCAGCTTGCCACCGTCGATGCGGCGCGCGCCAAGCAGAAGCTGGCGGCCGGGGTGATGCCGCTGGAGGCGGTGGATGGCGAGGCGCGGGCGGTCGGGCAGGCGCATTTCGCGGCATTGCGCCGCGCGCTGCGGGCGGCCAGCCAGGAATGGGCCGCCATGGGCGCGATGCTGGATGCCAGGGCCGGCATGGACGGCCCGCCGACAAGCGCCGTGCGCAAGCTGCTGGAGGATCTGCTGGCCGCGGTTTCACGCTATGCCCCGGCCACCGAGGACGATGCGGCGGACGGTGCCGATGCGGCGTTGCCCGGGGGGGCGGCCGGCGAGGCGGTGGGCGAGGCCGGCGGGGTGGTGGCCGGTGGGGTCGTGCGGGCGGTGGCGGTGGTCAGCCGCGAGGACATGCTGAAGGAGCTTGGGCGCATCGCCGAGTTCTTCCGCAAGACCGAGCCGCAATCGCCGCTGGCCTACACGCTGGACGAGGCGATCCGCCGCGGCCGCATGACCTGGCCGGAACTCATCGTCGAGGTGGTTTCGGACGCGACGGTGCGCGACAGCATTCTGGTGCAGCTTGGCATCCGCCCGACGCCGCCGGAGTAGTGCGGGGGGGGGAGGCCACGGGGTCATTGCTTCATTGACCCGGAAGGTGGCGATTGTCTAAGGTCGCAGTTTAGCCGACGAAGCTCGCCGCCGCACGCATGGCCCGCGTCATCGCGCGCGATCGCTCACGTTGCCGCGACAAGATGGGGAGAGTGCCATGAGTGCCAGTGTTCACGACAAGCTGAATAGGGTGCGCAAGCCGCGCGTGCACATCACCTACGAGGTCGAGACCGAAGGCGCGCAGGTGGTCCGCGAGCTGCCCTTCGTGGTGGGCGTGATGGGCGATTTCTCGGGCGACCCCACCCAGCCGCTGCGCCCGATGTCCGAGCGCAAGTTCATCCAGATCGACCGCGACAACTTCAACGACGTGATGGCGCGGATGACGCCCGGCGTGAAGCTGAAGGTGGACAACAAGCTGGCCGATGACGGCAGCCAGATGTCGGTGGACCTGAAGTTCAACTCGATGGACGATTTCGAGCCGGCGCGCATCGCCGAGCAGGTGCCGGCGCTGAAGGCGCTGATGGAGACGCGCAACAAGCTGCGCGACCTGATGAGCAAGGTGGACCGTTCGGAAGACCTCGAGAACCTGCTGGAGCAGGTGCTGAAGAACGAGGACGACTTCAAGAAGCTGAGCGGCCAGCTCGGCCTCGACAAAAAGGAGGGCTAGGCGATGTCGCAGACCCAGTCAGATCCGGCCGGCGGTGCGACGACGACCGAGGACGGCCTCAGCTTTCTCGACCAGGTGGTGGCCGCCACCAAGCAGACCGAGCCGGACCGCGCCCAGGACCTGGTCAAGACCCTGATGGAGCAGGCCCTGTCGGGCACCGTCACCTTCGACAAGAACCTGACCCGTACCTTCGACCGGGCGATCGCCGCGATCGACCGCAAGCTGTCGGCCCAGCTCAACGAAATCATGCACCAGGAGAAGTTCCTCAAGCTGGAGGGCTCGTGGCGCGGGCTGAATCACCTGGTGATGAACTCGGAGACCGGCACCTCGCTGAAGATCCGGGTGCTGAACGCCTCCAAGCGCGATCTCACCCGCGACCTGACCAAGGCGGTGGAGTTCGACCAGAGCCAGCTGTTCAAGAAGATCTACGAGAACGAGTTCGGCACGCCGGGCGGCGAGCCCTATGGCACGCTGATCGGCGACTACGAGTGGAGCAACCATCCCGACGACGTGGAGACGCTGCGGCTGATCTCCAACGTGGCGGCGGGCGCCTTCGCGCCGTTCATCTCGGCGGCCGGCGCGCAGATGTTCGGCTTCAGCGACTGGACGGAACTGTCCAAGCCGCGCGACCTGGCCAAGATCTTCGAGACGCAGGAGTACGCCAAGTGGCGCAGCTTCCGCGAGAGCGAGGATGCCCGCTTCGTGTCGCTGGTGATGCCGCGTGTGATCGCGCGCCTGCCCTATGGCGCGGCCACCAAGCCGATCGAGGAATTCAACTACGAGGAGGCGCCGTACGACGAGAACGGCGCCGCGGTGTCGATGAGCCACCACAGCTATTGCTGGATGAATGCCGCCTATACCATGGGCGTGCGCATGACTTCGTCGTTCGCTTCCTCCGGCTTCTGCGTCGCCATCCGCGGTGCCGAGGGCGGCGGCAAGGTGGAGGGGCTGCCGAACCACGTGTTCACCTCCGACGACGGCGACATGGACGCGAAGTGCCCGACCGAGATCGGCATTACCGACCGGCGCGAGTTCGAGCTGTCCAACCAGGGCTTCCTGCCGCTGTGCCACTACAAGAACACCGACTATGCCGTGTTCTTCGGGGCGCAGACGGTGCAGAAGCCCAAGAAATACGATCGGTCTGAGGCGACCGCCAATGCCGCGATCTCGGCGCGCCTGCCGTACATCATGGCGTCGAGCCGTTTCGCCCACTACCTGAAGGTGATGGCGCGCGACAAGATCGGCAGCTTCATGGAGGCCAGCGACTGCGAGGCCTGGCTGAACCGCTGGATCAAGAACTACGTGAATTCAAACGAGAATGCCGGCCCGGAGTCCAAGGCGAAGTATCCGCTGCGCGAGGCGATGGTCGAGGTGAAGGAGATCCCGGGCAAGCCGGGCTCCTACAATGCCGTCGCCTATCTGCGGCCCTGGCTGCAGATGGAGGAACTGACCGCCAGCCTGCGCATGGTCGCGCGCATTCCGCAGAAGGCCTGATGCGCCGGACGGCACCCCGGATCATCGTGGTCCAGGCGTGCCGTGCCGGCTGAGGAGGCGCCGGACGCGGCGGCGGCGCTGCGGGACGCGGTGCTGGGTGGCGCGTTCTTCGGTGCTGCCCACCGTGCGGTTGCCGACGACGTGGCGGGCTTCGCGTCGGGTGCCCGGGAGCATCCGTTGCTGGCGTGGTTCGGCGGCGGGCGGCTGGGCGTGCTGGCGGGCGATGCCGATGCGCTGCGCGGCGCGCTCGATCGCGATATTGCGGCGATCGATGCGCTGATCTCGGCCCAGGTGGATGCCATTCTGCACGCGCCGCGCCTGCGCCGGCTGGAAGGGTCGTGGCGCGGGCTGTTCTGGCTGGTGGAGCCGATCGACCCGTCCAATCGGATCAAGGTCAAGGTGCTGAATGCCGGCTGGCCCGAGATCTGCCGCGACCTGGAGCGGGCGGCGGAGTTCGACCAGAGTCAGCTGTTCCGGAAAATTTACGAGGACGAGTTCGGCTCCCCGGGTGGCGAGCCGTACGGACTGCTGGTGGTGGACCACGAGGTGCGCCACCGGCCCTCGGTGGCGGCGCCGAGCGACGATGTCACCGCCCTGAAGCTGCTGGCCGCGGTGGCGGCGGCGGCGTTCACGCCCACCGTGCTGGGGGCGGCGCCGGCGTTGCTGGAGGTGGACGGGTTCGCCGACCTGGCGGGTGTGCTCGATCCGGCGGCAAGCATGCGCAGTGCCGACTATGCGCGCTGGCGCGGGTTGTTTTCGCATGAGGACATCCGGTTCCTGGCCGTGACCCTGCCGCGCGTGCTGGCGCGCCCGCCATGGGACGACGATGCCGGGCGGATCGACGGCTGGCGCTACCGCGAGCATGCGCCGGACGCTGCCTCGCGGGTATGGTTCAGCGCCGCCTACGGATTCGCGGCCACCGTGGTGCGGGCCTTCGCCACCTACACCTGGCCGGCCGATGTGCGCGGCGTGGAGCAGGACCGGCGCGCCGGCGGTTTGGTGGACGGGCTGGCGCTGGAGCCGTTCGGCACCGACCGGGACGAGGCCTGGGTTCGCCCGTCGCTGGAAGTGGTGCTGACCGACCGGCAGGAGCGGGCGCTGGTCGATGCCGGGCTGATGCCGCTGTCGGCGATCCATTTCACCGAGGAGGCGGTGTTCGGCGCGGTGCGCAGCCTGCAGATGCCCACGCAGTATGCCCGGCCCACCGCGGCGGCGGCGAACGCCAATGCCCGGCTTTCGGCGCAGGTCAACACGCTGCTGTGCGTGTCGCGCTTCGCTCATTACGTGAAGATGCTGGGCCGCGACATGGTCGGCGCCTTCCGGACCGGCGAGGAGGTCGAGGAGCAGTTGCAGCGCTGGGTGTCGCGCTACGTCAACACCAACATCAATGTCGGCAGCGAATCGCGGGCGAAGTATCCGTTGGTGGCGGCCCGTGTCTCGGTGCGCGAGCGGCCGGGGCGGCCCGGCGTGTTCGGCTGCACCATCCACCTGCAGCCGCATTTCCAGCTCGACGACGTGGCCGCGACGTTCGGCCTGGTGACCGATATTGCAGCCCCCGGCGCGTCACGCTAAGCCGGGCGGATCGTTCGAAGGCCATCGTAGGGCCCCATTGCGGGCCGAGGCCCGCTAGTGGTGTGATCCAAACGCTTGCTATCCACGCGTTTGGTGAATCGCCCCACAAAATCAAGATAGTGGTCCGAATCTGACGGCACTATCCGTCAAATTCGGACCACCAGCATCGGCGTGCAGGCGGCGAGCAAGCCGCGATCGAAGGGACAGGACGTGATGTCGGGAACAGGCGAGACGGCAGGGGCATTGTTCCGCGCCGGCAATTTGGCGGCGGCGGTGGATGCGGCC
>Ga0105054_10004147_pt1 | contig 21833 bp, 9 predicted proteins | sample BON02_FD_78091 | JGI IMG/M metagenome (GOLD analysis project Ga0105054, IMG submission 78091) | Freshwater microbial communities from Lake Bonney liftoff mats and glacier meltwater in Antarctica - BON-02 (megahit assembly) | ecosystem: Environmental > Aquatic > Freshwater > Ice > Glacier...
TATGGCGCCAACAGTGATCACATCGCTGTTTAAACCAGCACTTGCAGGAGAATAGTCGCAAGCATTTTTGTTGTCGTTTCCTGCGGCTACTACCACAACCATCCCTGCATCTGATGCATCTTGTGCTGCGGTGTCCACCAAGTCGTATTTGCCTCCTCCCAGTGACATGCTGATGACTCCAATCGTATTATGCTGTTTAAAATGTTGCACAGCTGAATCAATCCCAGCAATTACTTGGTCATATCCGCCTGACCCACTCGCATCTAGAACCCGAATGGCAACTAGATGAACATCTTTGGCTATCCCGTATGTTCGTCCACCAATTGTTCCAGCACAATGAGTTCCGTGTCCGTTTTCATCAAATGCGGATGATCCAGAAAATGTGTCACCAAGTGACGCACGGCCTCCGAAATCCAAATGATCAGTGTTAATACCTGTATCAATGACGTAAGCCGTCACTCCAGCACCAGTGAACGCTGGAGAATATTGACCGTCCAAACTCCTTGAAGCTACATCTGATCTATCCAATCCCCATTCGTTGGTTGATGCTTCGGCTACCACGTATTTATTGGCGCGCACATTGTGAGTCCCGGAGATGCTCGAGCACCTAGTACTCACAAAGCTATTTGCAGAGTCCAAGTCACTGCTTTGAAATTTCACATAGCAACGCTTGATTTTCATCGTACGAACATTCGATTTGATCAAGATGGCGTTTTTAACGGCATCACAACATTTTTGGGAAGTCGATTCCAAAATGAACTCCCCATCTATTTCCATGCCGGCTTTTATCAGTCGACGTCTTAATGAATCCGTGTCTTGAACGAAGGCATGGCATTGCAAGAGTATAACGGATACAACCGCAAGGATAATAAGTCTCATGAATTAAGGTTTTGAATTATATATCCATTTATTTATTTTGGTACCGCATTATGGCTTTCGATTTCGCCGGATATTCTCCATAAAAAACGGTCTGGCTCCGCGTCTACTCGACATTACCTGTTTCCATAATAGGTTTTGGCGGTTACAAAATGGTGGTGTAAGATGGAAATTCAGAGTTAGTTTTTCTCACCTCTCCTATTGTTAGTATCTCTGCGTTGAAACCGCCAACCCTTTTCATTTACCAGTAAAAAAAAAAAAAATGCAGTTAAAATCACTGTCCAACGCGTGCAGTTGTAGGTGGCATTGATGCTCAATAAAAAAGCACCTGATATTTTTTTTCTAAACAAACAGAAGATAATTAAGATGGATCAACCTACAACAACTATTAAACTTTTGAAATTTGAAATATGGCGACATAACATCTCTGAAATAATCTTCGAACATGTGTTCTGCAAAGCTATCAAAAAACGTTATACATCCGTTGGAAAGCCCTGAATATAACTTTGTCAACGAGGAACTCTTAAAAATTTGTTTTGAAAAGCGAGATCCCATTTTTTCGTGAATTCATTTGGCTTCAAGACTTCGCGAATGATTCGAAGATGTCTTCTCGATAGAGGATATTACTCATGTTCTAAATTTACAAGATTTAGCTTCAGCACTGGATTTCGAAGTTGTTCGTCTGACCCCACAGGTCTCCCTCGCCCACTCATCCAGCGAAGCGTGGTTATATAAATCAATAACCATGCGCGGATAAAGAAACCAATACAAGCTCTTTGTTTTATAATGTATGACTATTTATTTATTGATCCTTTGCTAATAAGAAATAAAGGAAATTTGACGAACGTGCTTGAACGAACAATTAATAGAGCCCAACCAATATAATTGTCATTTCAAGTTTCATGTCCATGCTGTCCGAGTACTATCGACATGCTGGTTAACTCAAGCCCGTAATCTTGCCAGATTCATTAGGTGAGGAATTGTTTTTCGACGTTGGTACTTCGAATCTGAATCCCTTTGATAAAGGCAATCAATCTCCTCGAAACCAGACTCCGGAAATGTCACAGTTACAGGTAATTCCTGTAGTTGATGAGTGAATGAGAGTGACTGGGAAATACTAGAACACAAATATATTGATTCTCATTGGTAAACTCCAAATATCAAGCTGTTCAAAGAATGGGTTTGAATCGTAGGGTAGATCTTAATTAAATACAGAATATACTCTGAAGCACTAATCGAGCTGTGCTTCAATATTGTCTCCCATAGGAAACTCCAAAAGGATTTCAAAACTATGCGCTAGAAACATAAAAGAAGTTGATGGGAAATCGTTTGTTGATAGTACAGGAGCCTCCTTAGAGGGACGCTTCCAGCTCGTCATGGAAGTGCCGCTGTTGTGTTCTAAATATGACACCGATATTTTGAAAATATGGCTGAACGATGTCAATGGGTCGGTGTAAGCATATCAACAAATGCAATACTTTTGGCATCGCTCTATTCCTCTTGCTACAAATTCAAGAACTCGTTCTTTAAATGTCATTTTGAAAAAAAAAATAGTACCGTTGAATTTGGCGGTTTTATTGAGGATGCAATTTGATCACGACGAGAGGATAAGGAGATTCGGAATCGAGTGCGGTGATGGCATTGAATGGTCAGGGGGGGCATGGACACCAGGTGGCGAGTTTTGTAAATCACTTGTATTGAAGAACGTCGGGTGCGAAACCATCAATCTAACATACGTGCCTCCTGCAACGAGTTTCTTCACTATGGACTTCCCAGAAGAAGTGACACTGTCGCCAGGAATGCAGCTGAAAGTACAGGTTGTATTCCGTCCCGTTCGCTTGGACGTGTATGATGACTTCATCAAGTTCAAGGTTCGGAAGAAAAAGTTGTCTTGGTCGTTCGCCATTCCAACACTAGCAAGACTCTCTCAAATTAAAGTTACCATGAAAGAATATGAGGACTTTGGATTCTGTCCTGTAAATGAAGTAGCTTCAAGGCAATTCCAGTTTAAGAACGATGGACAAGTGCCCGTGGACTTTAAATGGAATGTTGCCACTCCTTTTGAGATACAGCCGGTGTCAGGTGATGTGCCTGCAGGTAAGAGTATCACATTTACTGCAACATATCGACCTACTGAAGCGTCCGTTTATGTGAGCAAATCATTTTTGGATGTTAGCGGTATATCGCCTTTGGAATTCAAACTTAGCGGTATTGGAAAATATCCTTTTGTAGCAGTCAGCGAGGAAAATCTGTCATTTGGAAAGTGTTTCACAGGTACTGTTCAAGAAAAGGAAATTGTGTTGAAAAATAAAGGTTTAGTCGCTGCTACTATTTCCGTTGGAGCTATGGAACAAGAGATCCGCCCATTGTTTACGGTTTCACCGTCTCATTGTGCGATTGAACCGGGACAGTGTGTCAGTTTGAAAGTAACTTATCATCCTGCATGCACGGGGCAATTCTCCTGCGAAAAATTTGAATTCAAAACTGCAGGAGGTAATACTGTTGGTTTATGTTGCTCCGGAAACGCCATCGGGCCGATGGTGAAAATTGGGAGAATCGGATCGATGGGGTCTAACTTCGTCCAATTTGGCGAAACATTGATTAAAGGTCTGGACACTGAATACCATACAAAAATAATCTATCTCTCTAATAGAAGCGAAACAAGCGCCAAATTTCAATTCATGACTGATCCAAATGCTGAGTTTTGTTTTCCGAATGGAGTCTATGGTGAAATTGGAGGTCGGAAAGAAAAAGCTATCACTGTTACATTTCGACCTTCGAGCAGTGGAAATTATTACAAACGGATTATATGTGCCATTCAAGATCAAATGCCAGTTATCTTTGAAATGGTTGGTACCGCTTATTCTGGTTCTTTAACCGAAAAGAAGAAACGACCTGAACCGCTGTTGCTTGAGCATGTGATCAAACACAAAAGGAGGCAAATCCTAGGGACGTATTGTTTAAGACCAGAAACATTGCTGGAGGTTTCTAATTCATTAGAAGCAGATTTCAAAGAAGAGGACGTTGTGTCCACCTGTAGCGGTGATGCAACTGTTGGTCAGCATTCAGTCGCGGAGGAATTGTTCAACCGCCCATTTCAATACGCTAGTGCCGACGAATCGTGCGTGGATTTTGGTGTTTGTTCCCGTTTCAGAAAATGTGAGTCTAAAAGCATCACTGTGAAAAACACTCATCAATCGAAAGTGACTTGTACATGGAGTGTGAATTGCGAAAAGAACGAATCTCCTTTTGAAATCTTCCCAAAGTCTCAAGACATTGAATCCGGCGGTTCTGCTGAGTTTAGGGTTCATTTCAGACCTTCTCACGATAATGTTTACTACCATGCTACCGCCTCGTCCCATGTACATCTGAAATCGAATCGTACCTTCAGACTGGTCAACACGAATGCTTTTGTCCCTCCATGTTGTGTCACAGTGGATCTGTTAGCTCACACTTTTCAACCCGATTGCGAACACTTTCTTCCAAAGATACAAGTTGATTCTCACGGCAACAAGGTAGGCGCCAACAAGCATTCCATCGACCTGCCTGTGTGCCATGCAGGGGAATCCGTTTATCAAACATTTTGCGTTCGGAATTCAGGGAACACTCCTGTCAAGTTTGAATTTACCAAGAACTTCACAAACAGTTCTTTTTCTGTGATGCCTGAACGAGGAATCATCCTTAGTAATGCGTTCCAGCTTCTGACTGTGAAGAGTAATCCACTGTCAGTAGGACCTCATGAACAAGTTATAACTTGTTTGTTTAACAACACCACGTCCCACGAATTCCATTTGAGCTGTTACTGTGATGTTCCTGGCGTTGAGATTGCTGAAATTGGCACAGGAAGAGTCATGTCTACTATCTACATAAAACCAGTCAGTTGTGGACAAAAGACCAATCGAATGTTTAAAGTCCAGAATACGTCAAGAGTTCCACTTCAATTCGAATTTAAGGTTCCAAAACGATTTCAGACAGTTTTAAGCGTTACCCCATCATCTGGTCAGGTGATGCCATTGCAGTCCCAGGAGGTGCATTGGACATTTGCCCCTACTTCCGTCAGTCGATATGATATGAACGTGGTTCTATTTGCTCGCAGTATTTCTGATAGTCCAATTGCTTTGGAACGCCGATTTGAGGTTAACCTGATCTCGCAAAGTACGGAAAAATGTCTACGAATGGAGCAAACCGAAGTGAGCATGGGTACTGTTCTTCCAAACACATCATCTCAAAACCACTTTTCTCTTGCGAATGACAGTGATGGCGATGTCCCATTCGAATTCCATGTCGCGGCGGGGGACGTCCCTGAGTTCCTAAAACTATCAATCACGTCTGGGGTGATACCGGCTAGATCGGCATTAAAAGTGGATCTGTTGTTTGAACCCACTGTTTGCGGTAACTATGAATTCACAGTAACCTGCAATGAATCGATGAAGATTCTAATTCTGGGAACTGCGACGAACCCCACCATAGCGATTGAAGACGCTCGTTGTTCAGAAATAGCAACATCCTCGATTTGGAACCAGTTTGAAATTGAATCGTTCAATCAGATTCTTAATACTACTGAAACGATGGCGCAAGATTTGGTTGAGATGCGATTTACTCCTGGTTTCCTTGAAAGTCCACAGCAAGTTATCAGTCTTCAGTTTAAGAACCCGGGAGACCTTCCAGTCGAGTTCCGTTTCAAATTTCCCAATGAATCTGATATCGAGATTGAAGACTGGGCGGATGAATCAGAGCCGTCAAAGGAGGAGATGCAGGTGGCTTCATTGATCAACGACAATATCGTAGATATACAACCACGCAAGGGAATGCTCCTCGCTGGTGAAGCGTGCTGCGTTCGTTTCTCATACAAGTACGAGTCCCGCCTTTGCGAGGGTGACCATCAAGTGGAGGTATTACTAGCTATCAAAAATGGAAAGAAGGTTCCTTTAAGACTTTCTGGTAAAACACTCGTCTCTGAGGAGCCATATATATTCGTCAATAATTGTAGATTGATGTCATTGCCTTTAGGGATTGTTTTCCCACCGGTACAGCAAGTGGAATTGGTGAACTACAGTAACTCTGTTCTCGAGTATGATGTTGATATGGACTCCATCAATCAGCTTTGTATTAATAACTATGATTATCCAGTGCTCTCATGTTCGAATCCTACCGGCACCATACAAGCGGGTCAGTCGCACTTTTTGGACTTGATATTTTCTCCAGTGGAGGACAAACAATATGAATGTGTTGTTATCGTTCGCTACAATGGAGATCGATGCACTCAATTTCGGCTAACAACTGGGCAAGCTATACGACCTCCAACACAGCAGTTATTGGCCGTGCCTCACCAATTGGCTTCTGTATCCACTGATTCAGTGGATTTCGGAACAGCGGTGGTGGGGGGACTAGTCTCTCGAATCAGTATCATCCGAAATCTTTCAGCTGGTTCATTACAATTTTATTGGAATCAAGTTATTCCGGGCTTGACAATAAGACCTAGTAGCGGTACTATTGCACCAGGATCCTTTGTGATATGCAAATTCACCTACACATCCGATTCTCCTTGCATTCTATCAAGAACTATTCAATGCTTGCTTGAAACAATTGGAAATACAGAGAATTCAGATTGTCTTTCTAAAAATAGTCGATCGGAGTCGCGAGCTTCAACGATTCGACCTCGTGTAAAGAATGCAAAGAAAGCATATCAGAGTGTTGTCCATAGGTCAACTGCTTGCAGGGACCAAAGGCTAAAACTGGATGGCACATTTACCGCCATTCAAGCTGAAGAAACGGAGGAAAAGTCGGTTGAACAATGTTCAACAAGTGGCCAAAAAATGTTTTTGAAACTTTATGCAGCGACGTTTTCAAAAGAAGACAAGACCACGGATTCGTTTATTCGAAGAAATCATGATGATCGAGTAGATGCAATGATCGAAGGTCGAAATCCCAAATTAACTCTCGATACGATTGACATTGGGAAAATCGTCAAGCATCCCAGCCTCTTAAGTAGTATTGCTCCGATCAAACCAATGTTTATTGACTTTCTAGCAGCCCCTTGCCAGCCCCGATCAAAAATGGTTTTGAGAAACGAAATTATACAACTTGCAGAATTTCAAACTCTTGCTGAGAGTACTGTGGAGAATACTGTTCTGAACCTCATTCAAGAGGCTTTGCATGGCGAAATAGACCTTTTCAAACCTTCAACCTTGCTCTACAAAAAATAAAAAGATTTTTTCAATACGTTTTTTCGAAACGGTCATTATAACAGTTTCATAGTAGAAAGATAATATGCAGCTGACTAAGGTGAAGACGGTGATCGAGCCATCGACGGGATCGATGAAGAAAGTGACTGCTATGGCATGGTCTCCCAACAACCAGCGTTTTGCTGTGGTAACAGTCGACCGCGTGGTAATGCTCTTCGATGAACATGGCGACAGGCAGGACAAATTCGCTACTAAACCTGGTAACAAGGTGGACAAGGACTACCTCATCCGAGCGTTGGCTTTTTCTCCAGACTCTTCCAAGCTGGCTATTGCTCAATCGGATAACATGGTTTTTGTGTACAAACTGGGATTGGAGTGGACTGAAAAGAAAAGTATTAAGCATAAATTCCAACAATCCAGTCCTGTCACTTGTTTGACCTGGCCTCAGGCCCATCCTCATGAAATCGTTTTCGGATTGGCAGATGGCAAAGTGAAGGTGGGCCAATTGCGAACGAATAAACCTGCGACTCTGTATGCGACTGATTCGTACACGGTGGCTTGCTGCAGTTCACCAGACGGTAAATCCATCATTACAGGGCATTTGGATGGTGCTATATACCGTTTTTGTTTCGATGATGCAGAGGGGGGCACTCCTTATTCCAAGTTTGCACAGCATGCTTGTCCCCCTTACGCTCTTGCCTGGGGTGCCTCTGTGTTGGCGGCAGGTGGTGACAAACGTGTGGTCTTCTATGATTCTTATGGAAATGAACGAAGGACATTTGATTACGGTGCTGATGAATCCGAAGTGAAGGATTTTACCGTGGCAGCAAGCAATCCCAGTGGGCAAGCTATTGTTGTGGGCAACTTCAATCAATTCTTCACGTACAGTTACAGTGCCGCTCGTGAAGAGTGGGATGAAGAAGGAGCCAAGAAGATTCCCAACTACTACAGTGTTACCTCATTGGCATGGAAACCAGATGGATCACGATTGTCTGTTGGGACTCTCTGTGGTTGCGTGGATGTTTTCGATGCTTGTATTAAGAGAACAAGGTACAATGGAAGCTTTGAGTTCACCTATGTATCTCCCTCACAAGTGATTGTGAAACGCATCAGTAACGGTCAAAGGGTGGTTTTGAAATCGGTGTTTGAATGTGAGATCAATAAGATCAACATATACGCCGATGATCGGTATATCATAGCCAACACCAACGAAACAATCATTTGTGGGGATCTAGAAACTTGCAAAATGAGTGAAGTCCCTTGGAATTCAACTGGTTCTGAAAAATACGTATTTGACAATCCTAATGTTTGTATGATCTACTCTTCTGGCGAGCTTACTTTGGTGGAGTATGGATGCAATGAAATACTATCAAATTGTCGCACGGAACATGTCAAGACAACATTAGTTTCTGTCCGCATTAACGAACGACCTCCAAAAAGGACTTCATTCACCGCTGATATTCCTACAATGTCCACCACCTACACTAGCCCCCGAGGAGGAACTGGAGATGTCAAAACGCCCGACAATAAAAAAATCGCGTATTTGCTAGATCAAATGACCGTTCGAGTAAGCGACCTAAGTACTGGATATACCACAGCCACGATTAATCACTCTTCCAAAATCGATTGGCTGGAAATGAATGCTAGAGCTGATTTATTGTTGTACCGAGATAAGCGTCGGCAGTTGCATTTGTACAATGTTCACAAGCAAACCTCATCAACCTTACTCACATATTGCAACTATGTTCAATGGGTACCCGAAAGTGATGTAGTAGTGGCTCAGAACCGCGGCAATTTATGCATATGGTATAACATTGAGGCTCCTGAGAAAGTGACAATCATCCCCATCAATGGTGATGTGGAGGATATTCTAAGATCAGATGGTAAGACTGAAGTTCGCGTGGATGAAGGCATGAACACTGTGGTCTATACTCTAGATGAAGCTCTTATTGGATTCGGTAGTGCTTTGGAAGATGGCGACTTAGAGAAGGCGATGCGTGTGTTGGAGCAGCAGACTCGTGATATTAGTGAGATGCGGCCCGAGACTGAGACGATGTGGAAGCAGCTAAGTCAAGAAGCATTGATTTTTGGACGACTAGATGTTGCGGAGCGATGTCATGCGGCGGTTGGTGATGTATCGATGACTCGTTATCTTCGTAAAGTCAATAAGACCAAGCTTCAAGTGAAGAAAGCCACTGGTACAAGTGGCAATGATCATTGGCTAGTTCGTGCCAAATTAGCGGTATTGAATCGCGACTTCAAAGAAGCGGAGAGGATCTACTTAGACCAAGGACAAGCGGATGAAGCAATTGAGATGTACCAAATCCTTCACCAATGGGGCGAAGCTATCCGCGTAGGAGAACAACGTAATCACCCAGAAGCTGATGAAATGAAACGCAGCTATTTCGAGTATCTCATCTCCAGTAATCAAGAAGCTAAAGCAGCAGAAATAAGGGAGAAAGAGGGTGACTATATCGAAGCCATTGACTTGTACTTGCGTGGAGGTCGTCCCGCCAAAGCAGTCCATGTGGTCAATACTTATAAGAAGAACTACCAGTCTGACCTATTAGAACGAATTGCAACTGCATTGTCTACCAGTGGTATGCACGATAAAGCAGGTAGTTTTTATGAGAGGATGTCTCAGATGGATCGTGCTTTGGAATCCTACATTAAAGGCAATGCGTTCCGTAACGCAGTTGATCTTTCCCGTAGAGAGTTTCCAGGTCAGGTTGTCAAGTTGGAAGAAGCATGGGGTGATTGGCTGGTTTTGAACAAGAACATGGATGCTGCAATAGGCCACTATATCGAAGCCAACGTTTCCAAAAAAGCAATCGAAGCTGCACTCGGAGCGAGGCAGTGGACCAAGGCTGGGCAGTTGACTGACGCACTTGGTGCTAGTGATCCAGAAAGTGCTCGTCCACTATATAGACGCATAGCAAAGCACTATCACGATACGCAGCAACTAGACAGAGCTGAAACATTTTATCTACAGGCGGAGTGTGAGAAGGAAGCGATCCAGATGTATACTGATGCAGGTCTGTGGGAGTCGGCACATAAACTTGCAACGAGGTATATGAGTTCGGAAGAGGTGTCGCAGTTGTATACACATCAGGCGCAAACCCTGGAAGCCAAGGGCAAATACAAAGAGGCTGAACGTCTATTGCTGACGGTAGATGCCGTCGACAAGGCGATCTCAATGTACAAGCGAGCTAGAAAATACGACCACATGATACGCTTGGTTGCAGCGTACCGTAAAGACCTTTTAAAAGACACCCATTTGCATTTGGCTGGCCAACTGGAGATGGAGGGAAGTTTAAAAGAGGCAGAGGAGCATTTCGCTCAAGCAGGAGAGTGGCCTTCAGCAGTCAACATGTACACCGCTAATGATTTATGGGACGAGGCGATTCGCGTGGCAAAGTACCATGGGGGTGTGGCAGCTTCTCGAAAAGTGGCGTACCAGTGGGCAAAGCTCCTTGGCGGTGATGCAGGTGCAAAGTTGCTAACAAAATTGGGACTCATAGAGCAAGCAGTAGATTATGCACTTGAAACGGGATCTTTCCAAGAGGCTCTTGAATTGTCCAAGACTTCTCTTCCATCCCGGGTTCCTGACGTTCATCTTAAGCACGCTTTGTATTTAGAGGACGAGGAGCGATTCACCGAAGCCGAGGCTGCGTTTTTGTTAGCTACGAAACCCAAGGAGGCCATTGAGATGTACATCCATCAGCAAGATTGGAACAATGCTATGCGTGTTGCCGAGCAGTATGATCCAGCAAGTGTATCCGACGTTCTAGTGGCTCAAGCTAAGGTGTCAGTGCAGGCGAAACAGTTTCCCAATGCTGAAGCGCTGTATATCAGTGCTAAAAAGCCGGAAATGGCGTTGCAGATGTACCAAGAGAACTCATTGTGGACTGAAGCCATTGCATTTGCCAAGCGGTACCTGCCTCATAAAGTCAATGAAGTTACTCGTGCATCTCAAGGCGGCACCATCGCACCATCATATAACCCTTCGGCAACTTCTACTAGTATGATGAATGCGAGGAGTGCTGTTGACGCAGCGAAAAAATTTGAAGATACCAAGGATTTCTCCAAGGCCATTGATTGTTATTTGTCTATCAGTGCAGAGGGCGATGTCTCCAAGGAGGAAGCGGATTTGATGGTAGTGGCATATGAGCGAGTTGTGAAACTTGTTAATAAACATGAGAAGGAATCCTATGCCGATGTGGTAGAACAAGTGGCGGAGAAGCTTCAAAATATTGGACGCTACAATGCTGCAGGAGACATGTATGAGGAGATAGCTCGTCATAAGGAAGCTGTTGATTGTTATGTACTGGCAAAGAAATGGGACAAGGCTCAAGAAGTAGCTCAGGTGGCTCCAGCTTACAAGGAATCGGTAGATCGTGCATACAAGAGTCACATGCGTAGCGAGAAGAATTCAAATGAGCTGCTTAAAGTTGGAGATTACGATGCAGCACTCAGTCTACAGGCAGAACGAGGTGATTGGAATTCCCTGTTTCAGGTATTAGAAAACGGCGAGGCACCTTCCGAATTAGGCAGCAAATATGCAGAGACCATGGCTGCTTCTATGATTCGAGACGTGGAGATGGGTGCAGTACCAATCAAGGATGTGGACGAGGTGCTGGTACGCTTAGCCCAGTACGGCAATTCCAACTTTTCATTATTGTGTCGCTTGAGTCAGGAGGTTTTAGGAAGGCGAGAAACGGATATCCAAATAATCAACGGAGAATCAAGTGATCCATCTTGCTACCTTACAACCTTACGCAACCTTCGTGAGGTACTTTTCAATTCAATCAAGACCTCAACAGGAGGCTCGAGGAGAAATGAGTCCAAGTTTAGCTCAGATGGGGACACATTGGAGAGACTCCTCACCGTGTCCCATATGATGTTGTTGCATTACTTGTGTTCTAAAAGCGGATCTCAGGAAATGGCCACCAATTTGCTGGTGTATATTGTCAAGTACGCAGGCGACGCTTTCCCATGCGACAAGTCTTTTTACATGGCGGGGAACGCCTGCAAGGAAATGGAATGGACTGGAAAAGCCTTTGTATTTTTAAACAGGTATTTAGATCTCACGGAGGGTATTGATGAAGGTACTTTGGGGGATATTGATAACTCTGATTTTAAGGACACTGACTTTCCTGTACCGCATCAACATCCGTTACCGAAATTTCATTACCTGGAGGAAGAATCACGAGAGGAGGTTCGAGAATGGATTCTTGGAGCTGCAATGGATAGCGAAGTGGAACAAGAGCCGATCGATATGGAATGGCTTGAAGAAGTCAGATCGCAAGTTGCTGAAAACATGAACCACATTGTTCGAAGGTTCGATCGCGGTGCTCTTCCGATTGAAGACTACTTGGTACAACGAAGATAATTAAAATACTTTTGAAATTCCTATAAATTTTGATTTTTATCTCCTGTTTCGTTTATTGGAATCCCCTCTGTGATCATTGCGTCCCCGTTTGTTGTTTTTGTTTTTCGCAAAATCGGCTTTTCTTGCTTCGTATGATTTCCAATATTCATCTTCTGCTTCCCCTTCAAGAAGTACTACATTGGTAGGTACAGCTCCACCACAATCAGCCGTTGAGAAAACCTCGATACATGCCTTTGCGCTCTCAGCATCACGGAATCTCAATTTGCCACTGGTTTCACCTTTGGAAAAATCAACATATGCAACCTGATCAGGAAAACCGCATGCCTCTTTCAATAACTCTCGGCTACAATCCGGACCAACAGATTCGAACGATACCAAGACACCTCTTATAATCTCAACTTGATGCTCCTTAAATCCAACCTTTCCTTTCTTCTGTTCGCTTTTATTCGATTCCATCCATGTAGACATCATCTGAACGTCTTCAACGACTTGATCTTTAATCATAATTTCCGAAGCTTTCTCGAGAACCGCGGTAGCAGTTTCCACGTTGGCAAATTCAACAAACAATGTGCCGGTAAACTTCTTAGCTTCTCGTCTCATCTTGACGTATGCAACTAAACTTGGATCTGCAACAAGCGCGGAAAAGGCGTCTTGACACTCCTTCAATGTTGCAGCTTCATGAATTCCGCCGATAAACAAACTACGTAATGGTGCGTCTTCAGCACTTGTTCCAGAATAAGGGATGATTCTCTTCACTTTGGATTTATCCTCACTCACGCTAAGTACATTGGAAGTATGGCATGCCTCAGGTAACAATCGGACGTCAGACACCAGATTCTTAATCAAGTTAAACTTCATGAACGTGTCAAAATCGACGAACCCATCATTGGCTCCGATCATCTCCCTCATGAAACGATCCCGGTTCAAATTGGGGTCACTGAAATAGAATTCCAGCTGCTTTAGCACTTTACTTCGAAGTTCATCGCTCATTGGCGCTAATACTTCCTCATCAGCTACAACAGGTGATGTTGGCGCTTGGGCATGATCAGCTACAACAGGTGCAGCTAATGATGACACATCATGCGCGGAAGTGTCTGCATCTTTAACAGGAGGCGGAGCTAATGTTGACATCTTTAACTGGTGGCTTCGAAATACGATAGTAGACCCTGAAAGTTGTCGTTGAACTCGATTGATAGAGTGACGTAGACAAGGAAGCCGGGACACTGCGCGCAATAGCATTGGATTATTCGTCAGATAGTTAGCTGATATATATATACCTTGAAGATTCACCCTGATGTTCGTCGTATCAACTGCAATGGACTTTCAACGAAACAAAACGTGGTTCTAGAAACGTCGACAAGGGGGACTACGATCCATAGTTTGGCGGTCCCCGCACCTATAGAATGGGGGACTATCCAAAAAGTGACCAAAAACGAGTAAAAGATGTAGCCTTCAAGCCATGATCCTATCAAACTTGGATTTGGCTTTTGATAACACAGAATAATTGACTGGTGTTCCAACTCTGCATTAATATTTAGTTCTGTTTTTGAAGGATTAAATTGTTAATCTAGAATTATTGACAGAACCTGGCCCGCAACTATCAGGTTAGCACATAAGCCATGTATAGCAGTTCTCTTTTTTGAGCTGCGTGACCAGATACATCCGTGTTTTCTACACTGAGATTTAAAGCGTCGTTGTTTACATGGTTTTGAAACTGGCAATTTCGTACTAGGCTGGGTAGTTGGATTTTCAGTCGTGGTTGGTGAACTTGCTGATATTGGACTTCAAGATGGATTTTCAGTTCTCGTTGGACGTGCAGTTGGTGAATTTTTGTTTGCAGGGACTTCACAATGATTGACTTGCGTCAACAAGTTTGGACTTGACAGACCGGGGTCCCCCACGGCGTCAGTTTGTACTGCAAGCAAATCGTTTTCTGCTTGGGTTTTGTTGCCACTGTGCTTTTCCAGAAAGAGAGCCATAGCTCCAGCCACATGAGGAGCAGCCATGGAAGTTTCACTCTCGATATATGTAGCCGAGTTTGACCCAATCCAGGTCGAATTGATCAATGTACCAGGTGCAAACAAGTCAGTACAGACACCATAGTTTGAATACCAAAGTCGTTGATCGCCTTGTTTTATGGCTCCTACCATGATCACATCGCTCCAAAGCCAACTGATGCTGGGAAATAATAGCAAGCATCATCATTCCCATTTCCTGCGGCCGTAACGACAACTATTCCTGCATCTGACGCATCTTGTACGACCTTGTTTATGGGTTCAAATAATTTAGCACCTATACTCATCGAAATGATTCCTTTTGCGCCATAATCCTCCATGTGAGTTACAGTCCATTCTACACAATCAAGAATGTCATACAAAAGCCCGTATCCATATTCGTTCAGTACTTCAACTGCAATCAAGGAAACATTTTAGCTATCCCGAAATTTTTTGACCCGGTGGTGCCTGCGCAGTGTGTTTCATGACCGCTATCGTCATCGGAGTCCGTGGTTCCTCGGCTAACGAAATAAAATCCATATGAAGCTCGTCCTTCGAATTCTTCATGATCGATGTGACTACCTGAGTCGATGACATAAGCAGTATTTCCTCTCCCTCGGTATGCGGGACAGTACTCGCCGTCGATTGTTAGTGAATCTGACCGATCAAGTCCCCATGCTGAAGTATCGGTGGTAGCTTCAAATATATACGCATTAGGCATGGTTTTGTGAGATCCAGCCAATCCTTTGCATATTGAATCCACCAATATTCTTGCTGCTTCGATATCAGTACTGTCGAACTTGACGAAACAACTTTTTCCCTTTGCCATTTTGTTTTGTGTCATTTTATTATGTCTCTTATTCTTTCCTCCTGTGTTTTTGACAGCTATACAGCAAGCCTCGCTGCGACTTGTCAAGACAATCTCGTGTAATTTGAAAATATCATGCAATCAGTGAGGCATTGACGAAGCTTTACTCGTCGAGAATTCCGCTTTTATTCCATTCATTTTGATTAAAAATACTTCATAACTAAAATGGCTTCGTTTTCACTGCTGTATTGCTTCATACAACAGATTGTAAGCTGTTTGAAGTAAAACGTGTCTTGCTCCCAGAAAAAGTGCTGTCAATCTCCCTCACGAGGTCCCACTGAATGCATCAGTTGTCCTGACACGATGGTGACATCAGAGCTGTTTAACTCAAATAAACAGTTCTGCATTAGTATGGATGCGAGTTTTACGAATCGAGTTTCTAAATTGTTTGAAATTCATGCAGTTCACTTGGATAAGAGGATATTCATTTTTTGATCGTTTGCTTTTAGATAATTATAATATATGAACAGTTAATCTTGATGCTTGAAAAACTTTGACCAAACTTCCATAGCCTACAACGTTCATTCTAAAGTAAATTCGATTTTAAGACGAGCAACTTACTTGAACGGCTCCTTGCTGTGATTCGTATAGTTTCCCACCAGGAGAAGTCTTTTCGTTGAGAGATTTAAGTGACACAATTCTGTAGATGGTCATACTTATGGTGGATAGATTTAGCGTACACGTACATTTTGTCCACTGAAAACTGCACTGCTCGAAGCTCTGAAAGAACCTCGGTCATAGCGTCTCCCTCCATAAACAGTAGAAGCAAGTCTTTAAGTATGCGTTTAATAAAATGATGCACCCACAACAATCTAAATGAAATACCTGGCGTAAGAAATAATGATTTTGAAAGCCCCCCACTCTACTTTATGTACCCTGACATGGATTCGTTTTTGAAATTTGAACCAGTAAATAGTAAATAATCCAAGTGAGCAAGAAAAGGCTAGTAACACGGAAGATCTATGTTTCATCCCAGCATATAATGCGTTGCAAAACGCGTCTTCCTGAACTGTCTTGGTTAATTAGAATTTAGAATTATTGGTTTATTGCTGACTCGTGGCTAGTTGTGCTATAAACTTATTGGCATTCAGGACTTCAGTACAACCGTACATAAAGGATTTGTCCTTGTTGGAACCCTCGGACCCCAGACGAAGGACATCTCCTGAAACGTTCAAGCTGCCTGTTGCAAGATCTTGCAAATTGTGATATTCCGCGTAAGATCCTCCTCCAACAACGAATAAAACTCCCCGCTGGAATGCGGATCTTATACGCGCACTTGGGGGAACATTTCCCTTTACTTTAGGATCAATGTAAAGAAGCTGGGTGTCCTGCTCCTTCGCGATACTTTCTGAATTACCATCCTTACAAGCTACTTGCATCATTCGGACTGCCGGCAAAACCTTCGAAGCTCCCACCATATTCTTCACTTGTCTACTTGCATTCTCCAACGCCCCGCGAGTCATGCTGGCTAAATCCCATAGAGATGTGGGAGCGGCCTCCTTCACAGGATCCTTCCCGAATCGATTCAGCGACATGATACGTTTCACGTAGCCCAAGGCTGCTCTGCATTGCTGGTCAAAAGCTGAAGTGGAACAACCTGCAATGGCAGCTGCTTCCATTTCGTCACTTTCATCTTTGGACGGATGGGCTGTGAGCAAGTACACACACAATAATCGAATCTTATCTTGTAGCTCGAGTGTTGAGTCTGACAACAATTCCATGACTGCAGATTTCTCCGCATATTGAGAGAATATTAAATTTTCCTCCACTTGCACAAAACGATGAGCCTGTCGTTTACTAATGACCGCCATGGCTCCTCCAAGAATTTCCAAATGCATTTGAAGATACTTTTTGCGCTCCAACAGCAGTGGTAGCGACTGAACGGTATTGAGCAAAACCGATGTTTCCCCGTCCGACCTTCCATTCATCGAAGAAACATCGGTGCCGGTTTGCAGTTTGATTTTCTGCTCCTCCTTTTCAACATCCTTGAGCTCATGAGATTGAGCCTCAACTGTCAGGTGAAATAGATTTTTACTATTCTTTGCCCAGAAAACATCTTTCTCTGGATCCAGAGAAAACACTTTAGGGGGCTCACCTTCTTTTTTCGACTTAATCTTGACACGGTTCAAATTGAATTGGAGGAAATCATCCACTAAAGTCTGATACCTCGATGTGTGCATTAAAGGAGCAGCCATGTCAATACTCCTGTCCACAATGAGCAGCATTGGCCTGTGTTCCATGACTCCTTGAGTGAAATACATCGAGTCCTTCAAATTGTGCAGTAACTCGCCGAGTTTTCTAGCTACCATTTCAGCTGGTCCACCTAAAGGGGCTCTGATAATGGGCATCATACCCAACGTACATACCATAGCACAGGCCCCTCTCGCGGCATCCTCCATACACTGTTCAATAGCAGTGTCGGCAACGCTGGGGTTATTGTATCGTTCAAACGAATTCCCCATGTTGAGAGAAAACAAAAGCGGTTCCAAAGCCACAAAGTCTAAATACTGGTCAAAAACCTTTGCAACTACATTCACAGCATTAATCTCCACCAAAGAGCGAGCTAGTGCAGATAACAAATCAGGCGAGATAGGATAAGAGAAATTCAAGTACACGGAGTCATACAGCTGCGCCTTGCAGTCTTGCACGAAACGAGAAATGTTTGTTTGTGAGGGCCTCATGAAGTAAACAGCAGGAACATCAGGAATGGACTCCCTAGGGTTCTCCAGCAGCATGTGCAATGTGACGCCTATGTCTCGTAGCTTTGAAACCGTCAGTAGAGGGGATATGATATCACGACTAGGCTGGTCATAGATGAGAACCTTCCACTGCTGTGAGTCATCCAGTCGAAGCATACGCTCCACGCTCTGCATCTGCTGCTCTCGGATGTTCATCCTAATGGATAATCTCTATAGATAGTACAAGGGTCTACCTAGGTTCAACAGACTTGAATTCTATAGTTTTATTTTATATCTAAAGTGAATGTTAATGCAGTCGTATGTACATGCCGATCTTAATATATTGCAGGTATTTAAATAGAAGGTATGAGAAAATTGGATGGTGCTCTATGATCGAGGCCTTTTAGATGAAGATGGACATGTAGTTTGCTGCTCATTCTGGCCATAAACAGTGTAAGCGCCCACCACACCATGCTCATAGACCACTGTTTTGCACGAGATAGTTCTCTGGAGCATCTTCGGGTTCGCTCTAATACATCCGAAGAGCATTCGCAAGTTGCAATATTGCTCCAAACCGAATTATACGTCGTCTCGTGGCGCTTTTGAATCCTAAGGAGTAGTTACACTAAAAAATAGTACTATGGTATTCGTCACAGAACGCACGTGATGAAAAAGCTTTCTGCTAGGTTTTAGTCTTGTTTCCCATTCTTCTATTTTGGAACATAAACACTACAAAAATTGATTTTCATTAATTAAATGTAAACAGCGTAAGAGAAATGACGAAGGAATAATATAACATAAAGCATGTAACTTATTAATTGCTTTTAAATTTTGAAGCTTGAAAAGTGTACCGGTAATAACAAAAGAAATAGAAGGACACGACTCCTCAAATGTTTTACAAAGCATTTAGTTCCTTCTTCATAGCTGTAGTAATCCTTGTTTCCTTCTTGTTAGCCTAAAGAAGAATTATATTCTAGAAGTTCAAATTTTCGAAAGATAGATATTGTTAAGCGAAGGATGAGAAAAAGAGGAGAGTCGAGGGAAGCATATGATAGCTCAAAATCAAAATTGGAGTAGTGCTTGAAGACTTGAGTTGAAGAACAAAATATGATAAGCCATTCTTTTATGCGATTACTTCTTATTATTATTTCGTTTGGTATCTACACACATACCAACTTTCCATTTTTCCATTTAGTTTTGCATGGAGTTGGTGACGCTGATGGCGCTACAGAAGCAGAAGGTGCAAATCCGGAAGGAGAGCTGGTACTTGGAGATCCTGTTGTTGGACTTCCAGTAGTTGGACTTGCGGTAGTTGGAGAAGCTGTAGTTGGACTTGAGGTAGTTGGAGATGCTGTAGTTGGACTTCCAGTAGTTGGAGAAGCAGTAGTTGGACTTCTGGTAGTTGGAGAAGCAGTGGTAGGACTTGTAGTGGTTGGACTTGCAGTAGTTGGGCTTGCAGTAGTTGGGCTTCTGGTAGTTGGGCTTCTGGTAGTTGGGGAAGCAGTAGTTGGGCTTGCACTAGTTGGACTTGCGGTAGTTGGACTTGCGGTAGTTGGAGAAGCAGTGGTTGGACTCGAAGTAGTTGGAGTAGATGCAGTTGGACTCCCGGTAGTTGGACTTCCGGTAGTTGGACTAGATGTAGTTGGGCTTGCAGTGGTTGGAGAAGCAGTAGTTGGACTAGATGTAGTTGGGGAAGCAGTGGTTGGTGAACCAGAAGTAGGAGTTGTTGGCGAGCCTGAGGTTGGTGCCGATGGCCATGGACTAGGACTTGCAGTAGGTTCAAGTGTTGGCAAACCAGTTGTAGGGGCGGAAGGCCATTGACTAGGACTTGCAGTAGGTTCGAGTGTTGGTGAAACAGTATTCGGCTTTGCTGTAGGAGATGCAGAAGGGGCAGACGAAGGGGACTCTGAAGGGCTCACAGAAGGCGATGATGTGCATTCATATGTCCATAAATCGGCGAGACTCTGAATAACAGCAACTTGACTCTGCAGATTGTTCCAATTTACAATTTTTGGCACGTTCACAACATTGGCGTAATTAACCATTCCAGAGAAAAGATCTTCCACGGACCCACTTCCGATTGGAATATGTACAAGTGTTACTGTTGGAAGCGCGTTAACAAGCGCGTCAGCATTGGTGTTGGTAGCAGCAGTACCTTGTGAGACATAACTGTTGCCACAATTGGTCGTTCCTTGCAAGCAATTTGGAAAGCCATCGGTTAAAGAGAAGACGAGATCATTGGTTCCCGTAGCGCTGAGACCAAGGGCAGCGAGTACAGCAGTGAGAGTCGAAGTGGCTGCTGTCATTGCTTTTGGTGTGTTGGTCCATCCACCATTGTACGAGTACGTGAAGAGATCAGTAATAAGTACGTTCACCTCACTAGCATCGTAGCTTCGAGAAAACGATACATCGGTAGAATAGATGGTAGTTGCGAGGTAAGTAGACTCGAAACAAAATGCATAATCAGTGGTGACTGCTGCAACAAACGATCTCAGATTTCGCCAGTTACTTGAACCGATACTTCCCGAAGCGTCAAGGATCCAACTAACGCCTAATGGTTCATTGCAGGTCTCACTCCAATTTGCAAACTTAGCACTGCAGCATGAGTTCTTGTTATCAAAATGGCATGCATTGGATAAACCACAATCTTTTAATCCTGAAGTAGCGCCGTTAAAACCAGCTCCTAGTGTTGGAAATCCTGATTTAAGATAACACGTGGAAGCAGCAAAAGTGAAATAATCACAATCATTGTTCAATTGGCAAATAGTCTGGCATTGAGAAGCCGAAGAAGCACTAAATTGGTCATCAGTGATGTTTCCTGCTGGATATGCGTAATTTGACAGAAAGCAGCCCGAGTTTGAAGTGGTCAACAGATCTGTAGGCGAGGCTTCCACTTCATCCGCAGCTGCTTCACCGTTGGAAGCCACGCTGGCTCCTTCAGTCGATCCTGAACCACTGGAAGCGCCTACTGCAATTCCAACAACAGCTACAACTAAGATCAAACCTAGAGCCAATTTCTTATGTTGAGCAATTTTAGCTGCGAAAGTAGAGGCTGGTGCTGCATCTTCGATGACTCCAGCATACTCTGGGTTGAATGCTTGTCCTGATTCTGCGTCCATTGTATTATTTGAGAGCAATGTCAATTATGAATTTGAAGTTGAAATACATGGATAATCGACAAACAAAAAGACAGCGTGCACACCAAAAAGAAAGAGGAAATTCGAATTACCCTTTTTGGATGGTCCGACCTACCATTTACTATTTATAATTACGCGCGTTTGAATTTGATTAAAACTCGTGCCGTAGGAATCCAGTGTGAATTAATGAAAAGATAAGAAATGATTGGTAAAGCAGTTTCGGCAATCAAATCTTTTCTACCACATTCCGCTTTTTTGCAATTTTCAAATTTGTCGACTACAATAGTCGACGAATTGCTGTATCTCCATTTAGCCACGCTTCTACGGGTCTCTACGTTTTACTCGTACAAATCCTAGCTCGCGAATCACTACAAAATATGGCTCGTGTATGTCGTGCACTCGTGCTAATAGATTAAGGAATACTATAATAATCCCGGTAAGGAAGTGAATCACGCTTCGAAATGAAGAAATAAATTTGGTCATTTTTGGATCGTAAAAATAAGGGACTCAGGGTCTACATAAAAAAGATTTTGTCGTTTTTTTATGATTTAGGTCGGGGCGCTTTAGTTTTTAATTCTCTTTTTTACTTTTCTTACTTTTGGGTCTCGAAACGTCCTATGTGGTAGATAGGTTCACAGAAATATCGCCATTCTCCGCAATGATCTGATTAGTTTTTTTGTTTTTGTTCTTCCAGAATGCTAGA
>Ga0105054_10004154_pt1 | contig 21817 bp, 27 predicted proteins | sample BON02_FD_78091 | JGI IMG/M metagenome (GOLD analysis project Ga0105054, IMG submission 78091) | Freshwater microbial communities from Lake Bonney liftoff mats and glacier meltwater in Antarctica - BON-02 (megahit assembly) | ecosystem: Environmental > Aquatic > Freshwater > Ice > Glacier...
CACCCGCGCCCGTGGCGCCACCAAGGTGGTGCTGGTCTATCCGGCCGAGCGACTGAACGTGGAATCGGCCAACACCTTGCTCAAGACGCTGGAGGAGCCCAATGGCGTGGTGCGCCTGGTGCTGGCTACCGAGGCGGCGGACCAGCTGCTGCCGACCATCCGCAGCCGCTGCCAGACCCACACCATGGCATGGCCCGGCGAGGCCGAGACGCTGGATTGGCTGCTGGCGCAGGTGAACGCCGTTGGCAAGTCCCGCGCCAGCCCCGAGCAGGCCATGGTTTGGCTGCAAGCAGCTGGCGGGCGGCCCAACGACGCACTCGACTGGGCGCGCACCGGGCTGGACGCCGCAGCTTGGGTCGCGTTGCCTCTGTCGCTGGCGCGCGGCGACTGGTCGCTGTTGGCGCCGTGGCCCGTCGCGCGCCAGCTCGCCGTTTTGCAAAAGCTGTGCCACGACCTCATGGCGCAGGCCAGCGGCGCTGCGCCGCGCTTCTTTCACGCCAGTCAGCTGCCCCCAGCGCCGCCTTGGACAGCACTCGCCCAGTGGTCCAAAGAGCTGCTGGACGCTGCGCGCTCGGTGGAGCATCCGTTCAACGCCGGCCTGATGCAAGAGGCCTGGGCTGCGCGCACCCGTGAGGTGTTGGCAAGCCGACCCACAAAGCCCTGAAAAATGCCGTCTGGGCGCGGTTTTGCCGGTTGCCGGCGCGCTTGCGTCCAGCTGTTTGCCGCTAAACTCAACTTTCATGAGCACCAACCCGCCAGCCAGTGCATCGCGCCCCAGCGTGATCCAGCTCTCCATCAAGGAGAAGGCGGCGCTGTACGCGGCCTACATACCGCTGTTTGCCGACGGCGGCATTTTCATACCCTCATCGCGCGAATATCGCCTGGGCGACGATGTCTATGTCCTGCTCAGCTTGCCCGACGATGCGCAGCGCTATCCAGTGGCGGGCAAGGTGGCCTGGGTCACGCCTGCCAAAGCGCAGGCCGGTCGCACGCAGGGTATTGGCATCCGTTTTCCTGCCGATGAAAAATCGCGCCAGCTCAAGCTGCGCATTGAAGAGATTCTGGGCACGCAGCTCGGCTCCGACCGGCCCACCCAGACGATCTGAGACACGCCCGAGTCGCGGCGCTCCCAAGTCCCCTGTGGCATTTGCCACGGCTCCTATGCTGTTCTCCAGAGTCAACGCATGTTTACCGATTCCCATTGCCACCTGAGCTTTCCCGAGCTGCGCTCTCAACTGCCTGCCATCCTGGGGGCTATGCGGGCTGCCCAGGTGGACCGCGCCCTGTGCATTTGCACCAAGCTGGAAGAGTTCGCAGATGTGCACGCGCTGGCGCTCCAGCACGACAACCTCTGGGCCACGGTGGGTGTACACCCGGACAACGAAGCGGTGCAAGAACCCAAGCTGGTCGATTTGGTAGCGCGCGCAGCGCTCAACAGGGTGGTGGGCATTGGGGAGACCGGGCTTGACTACCACCGCCTGAACGGGCGCAACGTCGACGACATGGCCTGGCAGCGCGAGCGCTTTCGGGTCCACATTGCGGCGGCTCGCCAGACCGATCTGCCGCTGGTGATCCACACCCGCAGCGCGTCCGACGACACGCTGGCCATCCTGCGCGAGGCTGGCGGCTTCAACAGTGCAGGCGAGGGCGCCCAGCCGCTGGCGCGCGGGGTGTTTCACTGCTTCACCGAAACCGAGGTGGTGGCGCGGGCCGCACTCGATCTGGGCTTTTACATCTCGTTTTCCGGCATCGTCACCTTCCGCAACGCAGGCGACCTGCGCGATCTGCTGCGCTGGATCCCGCTGGAGCGCCTGCTGATCGAGACCGACAGCCCGTATCTGGCGCCGGTGCCGCACCGGGGCAAGACCAACAGCCCGGCTTTTGTGCCTTTTGTCGCGCAGCAGGTGGCCGAGATTAAGGGCCTGCCGCTGGCCGAGGTGGCGCAGGCAACCAGCCGCAATTTCGACCTGCTTTTTGATCGGGTGGTCGCAAAGCCATGCTGAGGATCCCTGCGATTTTTCACAAAAAGATTCTCGCTTGGGCGGTTGTTGCGCTCCTGTCGGCTGGCGCAGCAGCAGGGTCTTTTGACGACTTTTTCAGCGCCGCCCAGACCGACAACGGGTCGGCCATGGTGAACCTGGCGTTTCGTGGCTTTGACCTAAACACCCGCGATGCCAAAGGCGAGTCGGGCTTGCTGATAGCACTGCGCCAGGGTTCCCTGAAGGTTGCCGACTTCCTGCTGCAGCAGAACGTGGTCGATGTCGAGGCCCGAAACCAAGCGGGAGAAAGCCCGCTGATGATGGCGGCGATCAAAGGCCAGCTGCCACAGGCGCGGCGCCTGATCGAACGCCGCGCCGAGGTAAACAAGCCGGGTTGGACGCCGCTGCACTATGCCGTCAGCAATCCGGACAAGGTCAGCGTCGAGGTGGCGAGGCTGCTGCTTCGACACTTTGCTTACATTGATGCCGAATCGCCCAACAAGACCACGCCCCTGATGATGGCCGCGCGCTACGGCACTGATGCAGCGGTGAAACTGCTGCTCGAAGAGGGGGCCGACCCGCTGCTGCGCAACGAGCAAGGGCTCTCCGCGATTGACTTCGCCCGAGCCGCCACCAGGCTGGCTGCGGTGGAATTGATTGCCGCGCAGGTGCGAGAAAGGCAGCCGGCTGGCAGGTGGTGACCGCTGTCGCTTTCGGTGACTGCCCCAGCAGCAGCCCCCGAAGAACAAGCAAGGGGGCAGGGATGCTTGCCGCTGATGCGCTATTTATTTGCGACTTTGCGGGCAACTACTGTGAGGCACAGGCCCCATTTTCGCGTTCAATCTTCCACTACGACAAAACGGCAGTTCGCCGTTTATGGGTTATGTTTATCGAGGAGCTTCCGTGAAAGACAAGGACATTCGGGACATCATTGGCGGGTTAGGGCTGGCAGCGGTTGGTATTTTTGCTGTCTTGTACGGCCAGCGGTACGATTTCGGCGATCTGAATCGCATGGGGCCGGGTTATTTTCCGGTCACTCTCGGTTTGATGTTGACCGTGCTGGGTGCGCTGATCACGCTGCCTGCATTTTTTCGACGCGGTGAGTCGATCACGGTGGCGTGGAAGACCTTCGGGCTGGTCATGGCCAGCATCTTGGTGTTTGCTTTCACGCTCAAGTTGTTGGGTTTGGTGTTTGCCAGCGCGCTTGCGGTTCTCGTTGCCTCGTTTGCCGAGAACGCGCCTGGCTGGAAATGGCGTCTCAGCACGGCAGCGGGCATTGCACTGATCACATGGCTGGTGTTCAAGCTCGGTCTGAGCATGGTTCTGCCCACCTGGCCCTGGAGCCCTTGATGCGCTGCACGCAACAACATCGCAGCGCAACCACCTGCCTGACAACGCAAAATCGCCACCCCACTGCGAGCTGACATGGAAATTCTTAACGGACTGATGATCGGCTTGGAAGCCGCGATGAACCCGGTCACCCTGATGTACTGTTTCATCGGGGTGTTTCTCGGCACGCTGATCGGGGTGCTGCCGGGCATTGGCGCACTCGCCACGATTTCGCTTCTGCTGCCAGTGACGTATCACATCCCGCCCACCGCAGCGATTGTGATGCTGGCTGGCGTGTACTACGGTGCGCAATACGGTGGTTCCACCGCCTCTATTTTGCTGAACCTTCCAGGCACGCCTTCGTCGGCGGTCACCACGCTAGACGGCTATCCGATGGCCAAACAGGGCCGGGCAGGTGTGGCCCTGTTCATGACCACCGTTGCCTCATTTGTCGGCTCCATGCTCGGCATTCTGGTGCTGGTGCTTTTTTCGCCGGCCATTGCCGAGCTGGGTCTCAAATTCGGCCCGGCCGAGTATTTCGCCATGATGCTGCTTGGCCTCATTGCTGCCTCCGCGCTGGCTTCGGGCTCCCCTGCCAAAGGCTTTGCCATGGTGGTGTTCGGGTTGCTGCTGGGCACGGTTGGGACCGACATCAACTCTGGCCAGGCGCGCTTTGACTTCGGTATTCCCGAGCTGACCGATGGCATCAACCTGGTGGCGCTGGCGATGGGCATGTTTGGCATTGCCGAGGTGATCTCCAGCATCAACCAAGTGCGCGCAGGCGAGATACGCGAAGACATCAACATGCGCACCATGACCCCGACGCGCGAAGACCTTCGCCAATCCATTATGCCCATGCTGCGCGGCACGGCGGTGGGCAGCTTTTTCGGCGCTTTGCCGGGCACTGGTGCGTCCATCGCCTCTTTCATGTCCTACGCGGTGGAGAAGAAAGTGGCCAAGGATCCGAGCCGTTTCGGTCACGGCGCCATCGAGGGCGTCACAGGCCCGGAGGCAGCCAACAACGCGGCGTCTCAAACCGCCTTTGTTCCGACCTTGTCGCTGGGCATTCCAGGCGACGCAGTGATGGCCCTGATGCTGGGCGCACTCATCATCCATGGCATCCAGCCCGGCCCCTTGCTTATGACCCAGCAACCTGAGCTGTTTTGGGGTCTGATCGTCAGCTTCGGCATCGGCAACGTCATGCTGCTGATCCTTAACTTGCCACTGATCGGCATGTGGGTTGCGATTCTGCGCATTCCATACCGGGTGCTGTTCCCGGCCATTCTGGTGTTCATCAGCCTGGGCGTGTACAGCGTCAACAACAACACCTTTGATGTTTACATGGTGGCGTTCATCGGCGCCATTGGCTACATGCTGGCTGTGCTGAAGTTCGAAGCAGCTCCGTTGTTGCTGGGCTTTGTCCTCGGACCACTGATGGAGGAAAACCTGCGCCGAGCCTTGCTGCTGTCGCGCGGCGACATGATGACTTTTATCGAGCGCCCAATCAGCGCTGGCTTCCTGCTTTTTGGCGCAGCCATCATGTTGTGGAGCCTGTGGACATATGCCCGGTCATTTGTGCGCGATCGCGAGCGGGCCCGCGACCAAGCAGTCTGACGCGCTGGGTTTGGTCTTTGCATTGTGTCGAGGTGCCCTTTTGACTGCACCGAACGTCAACTTCTCTGCGTCGGCAGGCGGACCTTTTTTGCGGCGTGCGTGGGTTTGACCGATCCATACCTGAAGCGAAAAAAGTCTCCTGGACAACCTTGGTTGAAATTTCATGTCTCCTGGTGTCTACCTCGCTTCCCAGAGCCCGCGTCGATTGCAACTGTTGGAGCAGTGGGGCGTGCGGTGTGAGCTGCTGCTGGCTGACGATCAGGAGGATGCAGAGTCGTTAGAAGCGGCTCTGCCGGGCGAAGCGCCTGCGGCCTATGTGCAGCGGGTCACTTCGTTGAAGCTCGCAGCGGCGCTGGATCGGTTGCGCCGCCGTGGTCTGCCGCCTGCGCCGGTGCTGTGTGCCGACACCACCGTGGCGCTGGGGCGGCGCATTCTGGGCAAGCCACAAAACGCAGCTGAAGCCTGCGCGATGCTGAGCGATCTCTCAGGCCGCGAGCACCGTGTGTTGACCGCGATTGCGGTGGGTACGCTGGCGAGTCTCACCACTGCAACAGGCGGCAGCTGGTCGGCGCTGTCGGTGTCGCGGGTGCGATTCGATGCGCTCACGCCGGCACAGATCCGCCGTTATGTGGCCAGCGATGAGCCGATGGGCAAGGCGGGGGCCTACGCCATTCAGGGCCGAGCCGCTCTCTGGACGACCCAAATTCACGGCAGCTATTCGGGCATCATGGGTTTGCCTGCGCGCGAAACAGCGCAGGTATTGGCCGCAGCGGGAGTTGTGCTGATTTGACCCGAATGACCCCTTAAAAAGCGAAATGCGCCCCCACCATGAGCCACGACATACTGATCAATTGGGCGCCACAGGAAACGCGGGTGGCGGTGGTGGAGCAGGGAGCGGTGCAAGAGGTGCACCTGGAGCGTACGCAGGAGCGTGGTCTGGTGGGCAACGTCTATCTGGGCAAGGTGTCGCGGGTGTTGCCTGGCATGCAGTCGGCCTTCATCGATATCGGCCTGGACCGTGCGGCATTTCTGCATGTGGCCGATCTCATGCCCAACATCAACGCCAAAAATGCAGCGCCTCGCAGCCGGGACGCAGCGCCCGCGCCGGCGGTGGTGGACAACCTGCTGGCCCGGGGCGTCACGCCGCCGCGCGTGCTTACCTCCGACACGGTGCTGCCCATAGAGCGTCAGATTTTTGAGGGCCAGGCGCTGATGGTGCAAGTGCTCAAGGACCCGATCGGCAGCAAGGGCGCACGCTTGACCGCGCAGATCAGCATCGCCGGGCGCCTGCTGGTGTTTTTGCCACAGGACAGCCACATCGGCGTGTCGCAAAAAATTCCCCCGGCACAGCGCGAAGCCTTGCGTCAGCGGGTGCAGCGGTTGACCGCGCCGCCCAGTGGTGGAGCCAGCGGCGGTTTCATTTTGCGCACCAACGCCGAAGACGCCAGCGACGAGGAGTTGGGCGAAGACATCGCCTACCTGGGCAAGACCTGGCAGCGCATCAAGGAAGCCGCCACGCGGCAGCCGCCGCCCGCGATGCTGCACGAAGACCTGAGTCTGATGCAGCGGGTGTTGCGCGATCTGGTGAGCAGCCGAACCCAGTGCATCCGCATCGACTCGCGCGAGCAGCATGGTCTGATGCGCGCATTTGCCGCCGAATTTATGCCTGACACGGTGGAAAAAATCCAGCATTACACAGGTGAACGGCCGATCTTCGATCTGTTCAACGTCGATGAAGACATCGTGCGCGCGCTAGCCCGCAGGGTCGAGCTGAAATCGGGCGGGTATCTGGTGATTGACCAGACCGAGGCACTGACCACGGTGGATGTGAACACCGGCGGATTTGTCGGCGCGCGCAATTTCGACGACACGATTTTTCGCACCAACTTGGAGGCGGCCCAGACGATCGCCCGCCAGCTGCGGCTGCGCAACCTGGGCGGTATTGTCATCGTCGACTTCATCGACATGGTGCGGGCAGACCACTGCGAGGCGGTGCTGGGCGAGTTCCGCAAGCAGCTGTCGCGCGATCGGGTCAAGACCATGACCGGAGGCTTTTCCCAGCTCGGCCTGGTGGAGATGACACGCAAGCGCACCCGGGAGTCGCTGGCGCAGATGCTCAGCGAAACCTGTCAGGTGTGTGCGGGGCGCGGTGTGGTGAAGACCGCGCGCAGCCTGTGCTACGACATCCTGCGCGAAATCCTGCGCGAGGCGCGCGCCTTCAACCCGCGCGAGTTCCGTGTGGTCGCCTCGCCGCAAGTGGTGGAGCTGTTTCTGGACGAAGAAAGCCAACATCTGGCCGGGCTGTCGGACTTCATCGGCAAGCCGATTTCGCTGCAGGCCGACAACGCGATGACGCAGGAGCAGTACGACATCGTTCTGTTGTAGAACGCCTCTCTGCGCCGCTGCGCGTCCTCTCCCAATGGGGACCGCGACTGTGGCCCGGCAAAGCCGGTTCCACGGTGTGTGCTGGATGCGGCACACGTCGCCGGCGACGGACTGGCCGTGAGCTTGTTGCGCTCCAGTCAGACTTCGGGCGACAAGCCTTGCGAGTGCAGGCGGGCGTAGAGACCATCGGCGGCGAGCAGCTCTTTGTGGCTGCCTTGTTCGGCGATGCGTCCATCGGCCAGCACAACCACGCGGTTGGCGTGTTCAATGGTGGACAGGCGGTGAGCGATCACCAGCGTGGTACGGCCTTTCATAAGCCGCGCCAGGGCGTCCTGCACCAGGCGTTCTGATTCGTTGTCCAGCGCTGAGGTGGCTTCGTCCAAGATCAGGACCGGTGCGTCTTTGTAGATCGCGCGGGCGATCGCCAGCCGCTGGCGCTGGCCGCCGGAGAGTTCGGCTGCGTTGTGGCCCACGGTGGTGTGGATGCCCTGCGGCAGGCGCGCCATCAGATCGCCCAGGTTGGCCGAAACCAGCGCCGCGCTGACCCGTGCCTCGTCAATTGCGCCATCGGCGGCGCCCAGCGCCACATTGGCGGCCAGGCTGTCGTTGAGCATCACCACGTCTTGGCTGACCATGGCGAACTGGCGCCGCAAATTGACCAGGTTCCAGTCGGGCAAGGCCACACCGTCGAGCCGCACCTGGCCACGCTCCGCCTCGACAAACCGGGGTAGCAGGTTGGCCAGCGTGGTCTTGCCCGAGCCCGACGGGCCGACGAACGCCAGCACCTCGCCCGGGCGCACGCTTAGGCTCACCGCGCGCAGGGCGGCGCGGTGGTCCTCGCGGTGCTGGGTGGCGTCTTCGCTGGCGCGCGCGGGATACCGCACCCACACGGCATCCAGCTCGATGGCGCCGAGCGCGCGCGCACTTTGGTGCGTGCCGCCAGTCTGGTCGGGTGTGCCTTCGATCAGGGCCAGACCGCGCTCCAGTGCCGTCAGGCCACGGGTGATCGGACCGGCGATCTCAGCCAGTTGGCGGATCGGTGTGATGAGCATCAGCATCGCAGTGACAAAAGCCACGAAGTTGCCAACCGTCACGCCGCTGCTGTGGCTTTGCCACAGCGCGGTGGTGATGACCGCCGAGAGTGCGGCCGCCGCCAAAATCTGGGTCAGCGGTGTCATGGCGGCCTGCGCCACAGTCGACTTCAAGGTCAGCCGGCGTAGCTGCAGGCTCAGGCCATCAAACCGCTGCGCTTGGCGGGCTTGCGCACCGTGCAGCCGCACCATGCGGTGGGCCAGCGCGTTTTCCTCCACCACATAGGCCAGCTCGTCGGTGGCGTGCTGGCTGCTCTTGGTGAGCTTGTAAAGGCGGCGCGAGAGCACGCGCATCACCAGCACCAGCGGCGGAAACAGCATCAGCACGATCAGCGTGAGCTTCCAGTTGAGAAACAGCAAATAGCCCAGCAGCGCCAGCACCGTAAGGCCGCCCTTGGCCAGCGTGAGAAAGGCACTCACCAGCATGCTGGAGCCGGTTTGCACCTCGTAGACCAGGGTGTTGGAGAGCTTGCTGGCGCTTTGCTGGGCGAACAGCGAGAGCTCAGCATCGCCCAGCTTGGCCATCATGGCCCGGCGCAGGTTCAAGATGCCCAGACTGGCGGTGTGGGCCAGCGCGTACTGGGCGACAAATACCGCCATGCCGCGCAAGCCAAACAGACCGATTAGCGCTACTGGCACCAGCCACAAAGCAATGGCACCGTCGGTGAAGCCCCGATCCAGCAGCGCTTTAAGCAGCGCCGGGATCATAGGTTCGGTGAGCGCACCGGCAAGCATGGCCACCAGCGCCAGCGCGATGCCGCCCCGCGCCGAGCGGAAGTAGGGCCACAGCCGCTTGAGTCGTTGGCGTACCGAATCGGCGGCTGGGGAGTTGGAAGCGTTGTCGGTGGTCAAGAGAGGCGGCTCAGGAATCGATGGTCGCGGAACATTCTTGCGCCGTGCGGATCAAGCTCGGGCTGCTTGCTTTGATCGGAGGTCAGCGCAAAAAAACTCCGTGCGCGTGTTTCATATCTTGTCATGAGGGGCGAAAACCCCTCCGTTATTATCTGTCGCTACGGTGGCGTGTCGCTTACAGGCATGGTTGCATCCAACTTTCAAAGAAAAAATGACGACCGATTTGATCCGTTTTGGCCTTGACGGCCGGCCCCAACGCCGCCGGCTGCTCGGCGCAGCAACCGCATCGATTGCCTTGGTGCTTTGGCCTGTGCGCGATGCGCTGGCGCAGTTCCGGGTTGAGGTGTCTGGCGTGGGCCTGACCCAATTTCCGTTTTCGGTGGTGGGCTTTCGGGGCAACGACGCCGCCAGCGAAGACATCGCTGCGATTGTCCGCGCCGATCTGGAGCGCAGCGGCCAATTTCGCTTTGTGCCGGCGACAACCGGCGGGCTAGACGAAACCTCCCGCCCCGACCTCGCGCCTTGGCGCGACAAAGGTGCCGATTCTCTTGTCACCGGCAGCGTGTCGCGTCTGGCCGACGGCCGGTTTGATGTGCGCTTTCGCCTCTGGGATGTTGTGCGAGGTCAGGATCTGGGTGGCCTGAGCTACCCGGTGAGCGCGCAAACGCTGCGGCTGGCGGCCCACCGCATTGCCGACTATGTGTTCGAGAAGCTTTCTGGCGACAAAGGCGTTTTCTCCACCCGCATTGCCTATGTCACCAAGGCCGGTACCCGCTACACCCTGTGGGTAGCAGACGCCGACGGCGAAGGCGCGCGCTCGGCGCTCAGCAGCCCCGAGCCCATCATTTCGCCCAGCTGGGCGCCCGGTGGCTCGCAGCTCGCCTACGTGTCGTTTGAGGCGCGCAAGCCGGTGATTTACGCGCACGATGTGGCCAGCGGTAAGCGCCGCTTGCTGGCCAACTTCAAGGGTTCCAACAGCGCGCCGGCCTGGGCGCCCGATGGCCGCCAGCTGGTGGCCACGCTCTCGCTTTCGGGAAACGCTCAAATTTATCTGGTGGGTGCCGATGGCGCCGATCCCAAGCGCCTTACACAAACCTCCAGCATCGACACCGAGCCGGTCTTCAGCGCCGACGGCAAGAGCATTTACTTTGTGAGTGATCGCGGGGGCTCGCCCCAGATTTACCGCATGGACGCAGGCGGCGGCAATCCGAAGCGTCTGTCTTTCAGCGGCAACTACAACATCTCGCCGTCCCCCAGCCCCGACGGGCGCTGGCTGGCTTTCATCTCGCGCGTCAATGGCGCATTTCGCCTGCACCTGATGGAGCTGGCCACCGGTACCGTGAGCGCGATCAGCGACACCAGTGCCGATGAGCGGCCAAGCTTCGCGCCGAACAGCCGCATGGTCATTTACGCCACCCGCGACAAAGGCCAGGAAGCGCTCATGACCACCAGCCTGGACGGGCGTATCAAGTCGCGCCTGGCCGGCGCGCAGGGCGACATCCGCGAGCCCGCCTGGGGCCCGTTTCAGCCCTGACCTGCCTGCCTCTCCTGCGACTCTTCTGTTTTATCTCATCCACCCAACAAAGGAAATTCGAATGCTGTTCACCTCTCAAGCTGCCGCCCATCTGTCTGTTGTTTTGCGTTCCAGGGAGCTAAAGCTTCGCGCTTTGCTTGGCGTCGCTGTGCTGGCCTTGGCCGCCTGCACCAACATACCGCTGGAGGATGTGCAGGTGCAGGACCGCACGGGTACCTCGGTGAGCGAGTTGCGGGCTGGCAACGCAGCGGGTGGCGCCACCTCAGGTGCCGCAGGTGAAGGTGTAACTGGCGTGGAGGTGGCCGGTGCTAACAGGGCCCAGCCGGATGCGCTGAATCGGGTGGTGTATTTCGACTTCGACAGTTTTGAGATTCGGCCAGAGTTCGCGTCTGTGCTGGAAGCCAACGCCAAGTACCTGGGCGTTGACAGCCGCCGCCGTCTGGCGCTGGAAGGCCACACCGACGAGCGCGGTGGCCGCGAATACAACCTGGCCCTGGGCCAGAAGCGGGCAGAGGCGGTGCGCCGTGCGATGGGCCTGCTGGGCGTGAAAGACATTCAGATGGAAGCGGTGAGCTTTGGTGAAGAGAAGCCCGCTGTGGCGGGATTTGACGAAACGGCGTTTGCCAAAAGCCGCCGCGTTGAACTGACCTACCGTTAACAGACTCCAGACCGCCATGCCGCTGCTCCCCTGCTTGTCTTATTTTCGCGGCCGATACCCTTTGGCGGCGCTGCTGCTGGCCCTCGCGGCTGTTTGGCCCTTGCAAGCCCACGCCCTCTTTGGTGACGACGAGGCGCGCAGGGCAATCATCGAACTGCGGCAGAAGGTTGAGGCCAACCAGCAGGCGGCAGCGGCAGCCCGTCAGGCGCTCGAAGCCAGAAACACCGACAGCGACGCCGCCACGCGCCGCAGCATGCTCGACCTGTCTAATCAGATCGAGCAGCTGCGCGGTGAGATGGCGCGGCTGCGCGGCCTGAACGAGCAGCTCGCACGCGACGTCTCCGACCTCCAACGCCAGCAAAAGGATGCCCAGACGGGGATCGACGAGCGGCTGCGCCTGGTTGAGCCGCTGCAGATCACGCACGACGAGGTTAGCTTTACCGCCGCGCCCGCAGAAAAGCGCGATTTCGATGCCGCGCTGGCGCTGTTGCGCGGCTCGAATTTCCTTGGCGCCGTGCAGGCCTACACCGCGTTTTTGGTCCGTTATCCGGGTGGTGGCTACCAGCCTTCCGCCTTGTACTGGCTGGGCAATGCCCAGTACGCCAGCCGCGACTACAAAGAAGCGATGGAAAACCACCGCAGCCTGATCACGCTGTTCCCGGACCACCTGCGCACGCCCGAGGCGATGCTCGCCATGGCCAACAGTCAGGTCGAGCTCAAGGACAGCAAAGGTGCAATGCGCACGCTAGAGCAGCTGATCAGGCAGTTCCCCGCCACCGAGGCTGCCACCGCTGGCAGCGAGCGCCTGGCCCGTCTGCGCTGAGCGTTCAGGCGCTCTGCGCCTGACCGGGTCAAGCCGGCCCAACTCCTACAATGCCGGCTATGTTGATCGCGGAAATTCAAGCCCTTGCGGCTCTCAAAAGCCAGGTTTTGTGGGCTGCGTTCGCGCTCGCCGTCGCCTTCGGCTTTATTGCCCAGCGCACGCATTTTTGCACCATGGGCGCGATCAGCGATGTCGTGAATATGGGCTCTTGGACTCGCATGCGCATGTGGGGCATGGCGGTCGGGGTGGCCGCCGTCGGCTTCTACGGTATGGCCTGGCTGGGCTGGATTGATGGCAACAAGTCGATCTACACCTCGGGCCGTATCATTTGGCTCTCCGCCACCGCGGGCGGCCTGCTGTTCGGCTTTGGCATGGTGCTGGCCTCCGGTTGTGGCAGCAAGACGCTGGTGCGCATTGGGGCTGGCAGCCTGAAGTCGCTGGTGGTTTTCTTTGTGATGGGATTTTTTGCCTTTGCCACTCTGCGCGGCGTGCTCGCTGTGTGGCGCGTCAACACGGTGGACGTGGTGGCGTTTGAAATTTCCGCTGGAGGCGCCTTGCCGGACTGGGTGGCTGCTGGCCTGGGCCTGAATGCGGGCGTGGCGGGTTTGCTCATAGCCCTGCTGGTGGGCGGCGCGCTGATCGTCTGGGCTCTGGCCGAGCGGGATTTTCGCAGCGGCAACAACCTGCTCGCGGGACTGGGGCTGGGGGCTGTTATCGCTGCCATGTGGTGGGTCAGCGGCCACCTGGGGTTTGTGGCCGAGCATCCCGAGACGCTGGAAGCGGTTTACCTCGCGTCCAACACCAGGCGCATGGAGTCGCTCACCTTCGCCGCGCCGATGGCGTACATGCTGGACTGGCTGATTTTCTATAGCGACAGCTCCAAGCTGCTCACCTTTGGCGTCGTCACTGTGGCCGGTGTGGTGGTGGGTGCTTTTGTGCAGTCCTTGCTGGAGGGCAGCTTTCGCTGGGAAGGCTTTCGCAGCACGCAGGACACCGCACTGCATCTGGTGGGCGCAGCCTGCATGGGCGTGGGTGGCGTGACCGCGCTGGGCTGCACAGTTGGGCAAGGGCTCTCGGGCCTGTCCACCCTAAGTCTCACCAGCGTGATTGCGGTGGCTGGTATCGGTCTGGGCGCGGTGATCGGCTTGCGGTTTCAGCTCTGGCTGCTGGAGCGCGAGTGACACCCGAGTTTGAGCGCCGCTTCGGTGGCTTGCGCCGCCTGTATGGCGTGGCCGGGGCAGACCGGATTTTTGATGCCCATGTGGTGGTGGTTGGCATCGGCGGCGTCGGTTCCTGGGCGGTCGAAGGCCTGGCGCGCAGCGGTGTGCGCCGGCTCACCCTGATCGATCTGGACCATGTGTCTGAATCCAATATCAACCGACAAATCCACGCGCTGGACCCCACCCTGGGCCAGGCCAAGACCGAGGCCATGCGCGATCGAATCGCGCAGTTCCATCCCACCTGTGTGGTGGATGTGGTTGACGACTTCGTCACGCCGCACAACTGGCCCGTGCTGCTGACCAACGTGCTGGGCGAGGCGAGCCCCACGGCTGTGATCGATGCCTGTGACCAGGTGCAAGCGAAAACTGCGCTAGCTGCCTGGTCACTTGCTGAAGACATTCCGCTGATTTGCGTCGGTGCGGCGGGCGGCAAGCGGCTGGCCCACGCCATGGAAGTGGCTGATCTGGCCCAGGTCACCCACGACCCTCTGCTGGCGCAGCTGCGCTACCGTCTACGCAAGCAGCACGGTGGCGCGAGACAGGGTGCGATCGGCGTGAGTTGCGTGTTCAGCCGTGAGGCGGTGGCTGCGCCCGACGCCTCGTGTGGCCTAGAAGAGGCAGGTGACGGCTCGCTCAACTGCCACGGCTACGGCTCGGTGGTGAGCGTTACTGCCAGCTTTGGTTTGTGCGCAGCCGGCTGGGTGATCAACGCCGTGGCCACACCGCAGACCAAGCGATTGGTGACGGATTCAAAAGAGACAAAAATGAAGCTATAATTTTAGGCTTCGCAGCAAACTAAAGAATTCTGCGAAAACCTTCGGGACGTTAGCTCAGCTGGTAGAGCAGCGGACTTTTAATCCGTTTGTCGTGGGTTCGACCCCCGCACGTCCCACCAAATTTTGGTTATGAATCAAGCACTTACAGCAAAATAGTTGTAAGTGCTTTTTTCTTTTCTGAGCTGGTGACAGTCCGGTGACAGTTTCCAGCTTGGTGACAGTCAAGCACCGCCCAGTCACCTACGCTCAGCCATTCACTGACTTAGCGAATGATGGCAGGCGAGCGAGAGACAGGACTCCCGTTCAGGGCAGTTCTCAGAGGAGCAGGACCGCCAGCAGTTGGCCGAGCCAGGCTCGATTTCCAACGTCGGCAAAGATATCTTCGATGTGGCCGAAACGCCGCTGCGGGGCGGCTTGGGTGTGGTTACCGTGGCGGCCAACACCGTGTTTGCCGCCGTCACTGGTGTATCGATCGCTTCAGCCGCCATGTTTACCCGCACGGCGGTGCCTGCAAGGTGATGTACGGCTTCCGTGCCAGCTTCGCTGCCAGCACAGTTGCCGGCAGCGAAGTCCTGAGCACGATAATTCCGCCCAGCCTGTTGCTCATCATCTATGGTGTGCTAGCCGAGAAATCAATCGGCACCCTGTTTGTGTCGTATCCCGAATGATCATAAGGACGTTTGCCAGAGAGGTGCGGGTGGGGAGCGTACCAATCTTTCATCGCCTGCATCGGCGTTTTGCTTTTCAAAGCTGATTGCGGGAATTGGTGGTTGTGCAGGGCCACATCTCGGGTCAGCTTATGCGCCATGCCCTCAGCGCTGTTGAAGATTGGTCTTCGGGACATCGGCTACACGCCCCTTAAAGCGCTCAACCATGCCGTTGGTCTTGGGTGTCTTGGGCTTGATCAGTCGGTGCTCAATGCCCAGAGCCCGGCAGAGCAGCTCAAACTCATTAGCCCCGCTTGGCGCGCGTTTGCGGCTGGCAAAAAGCCGGTGGGTGAATTCTTTGCCGTTGTCGGTCAGCAGTTTCTGGATTTTAGTGGGACAGGCCTTGTACGAGGCCGTTAGGAAGCTGCTGGCACTGCGGGCTGTTTTGTCAGACTCGATCTGAACAAACACCCAGCGCGTGGCCCGGTCGATGGCCACAAAGAGGTAGCTGCGACGGGTCTCATCGGTCATCTGTGAGGGGTACTTAACATCCATGCAAAATTAGCGTGGCAGCTCTGACGAGCGCGCCAGCTGTAGACGGTAGCCCCGGTCACGCCGTAGCGCTTTGCCAGCACACAGACGCGCTCGGTGCTGGAGGCAATGTCTGCGCGCACGGCTGATGTGATGTGGGCATTCTTGTGCAGTTTGATGTTCACACCGGTTTGCTCCTGAGTGGGCGGAACTGCTCAATGACCCCAGCCACAACCTCGTTGACCACGACCGATTCCATACGATAGTTCGGGACTTTACATTTAGATGCTGAACACCAGGCACGCACGTGACTGCAAGCGGCAAACCGGTGCTGGTGAGTGCGTTGGCGAAAGTTTCCACAGGCGTGTGCGTGGCGGGTTTCGCGGGCGAATCGCCAGAGGCAAGCGATTCTCGGCGTGTAACGTGCACATCACCACCTCGCTCCACCCGAGTCAAAGCAAGCGTGCTAAGCCAAGCTCATCAAATCGTGCTTCGGTAGATGCAGGGTGTCGTGCCCACGGTGCGCTTGAAGGCGCGCGTAAAGTTCGATGCAGAAGAAAAATTGAGCATTGTGGCGATGTCATCTACCGTACGCCTTGTGTCGCGCAACAGGCTCTTGGCGCGATCGATACGAAGCTTGTTGACATACGCCAACGGCGTGAAACCAGTAGAACGTTTGAATGCTCGAACGAAATGGTAGCGGCTTAGGCATGCTTCGGTGGCGATGGAGTCGAGCGATATCTCCGCATCGGCATGCGTATCGATGAACTCTAGCACCCGGCTAAGTCGGCGCTTGTCCAGTTTGCCGCTGTCTTGCGATGCTGACGCGGCCAGGGACGACCCAGGGTGGGCATAGCGCTCCACCAAGCGTGCGACGACAGCGGTGCTGAGCGAGTCCACCATTAGGCTAGAGGCGTTGCTCGGTTGGCCTCGGGACAGCTCCTCGGCAATGGTTGTACCGATGACCCGAACCAAAGGATCATCGATGCCCCCGGTGTACATCAGGCCCGCATTCACAGAATCATCACCCGATTCCAGTAGCCCGTAAAGATCACGTGGCAAGTAGAGGTGCAGCATGTCCAGTTGGCCTTGCGACACGTGCAGGTAGCGCACATCGACGCCACGTGGACACCGGCGCGTGTCAAGGTAGTTGTCGCCTCATTCATGCAGCCAGATGCTGCCTGATCTCTGCTTTCGGGTGTGCCGAGACGACCGAGTCGCGTTCGGGGTTGAGGGTGACTGCGTCGATGGGCGTCCAGTCCCGCGTGGCGCCTGACCAACGCGTTGGGTTTCGCTCACGGGCCTTCAAGTACAGCTCGTGGCGAGCGGCCAAGATGGCGTGATCCTCGCCGCAGTGACGCTGGCCGGGGGTGACGTATCGGATGGCGCTGTGTCGGTGCTCATCGTTGTACCAACGCACAAACTCAAGCGCCCAGGCACGAGCGGCATCAAGGTCTGCGAAGCCCTTGGCGGGGAACTCGGGGCGGTACTTGGCGGTGCGGAACAACGACTCGGCGTAGGCGTTGTCATCGCTCACGCGGGGCCGTGAGTAAGACGGCTTCACGCCCAGCCAGTACAGCATCGCCAGCACCGTCGTTGCCTTCAGCGTGGAGCCGTTGTCGCCGTGCAGCACGGGCTTGGTCAACATGGTGGCGATATCCTCGGCCAGCGCGGTGCGTCGCACTAGGTGCGCAGCATGCACCGAGTCGTCCGTGGCGTGTACTTCCCAGCCCACGATCTTGCGGCTGTATAGGTCCAGGATCAGGTACAGGTGGAACCACATGCCGACCACGATGGCAGGCAGGTAGGTCATGTCCCAACACCAGACCTGCTTGGGCTCGCTGGCGATGTGCGTGGTGGGCGGTCGCACGGCGCGGGGCTTCTTGGCACGCCCGCGGTGCGCGGCTTGCCCCTCATCGCGCAGCACGCGGCTGAAGCTGGACTCGCTGGCCAGGTACACGCCACCATCGGCCAGCATGGGCACGATGCGCGCCGGGGGCACGGCGGCGAAGCGTGGTTCGTTGGCCACCCGCACCAGCTCTGCGCGCTCTGCCTCGCTCAGGGCTTGGCTGGGCAGCGGGCGTACCGCCTGCGGCCTACCGTCACCCGTTGTGAGGCCTTTGTGGGCCTTCCAGCGCTGCAGGGTGCGCAGGTCTATGCCGGCAATCTCGCAGGCCAGATGCAGCCGCGCACCGGCGGCGTGCGCCACGTCGATGTCTTGGGACAGGGATTGGCGATCCTCGAGGCCGATCATTCGTCCTCTCCCGTGCTGAAGATCGCCTGCACTTTTTTTGACAGCACCAAGAGCGCCGCCGTCTCGGCCAGGGCGCGGTCCTTGCGCAGCAACTCGCGCTCGAGCTCCTTGATGCGTTTGCGATCCTGTCGCGTGGCCTGCGGGCTGGCCCGCAGCTCTTCGGGCGCGGCCAGCGCAGTCGTGGCACTCGCGCGCCACTTGGCGAGCTCCTCAGGGTAGGCGCCGTGCGAGCGACACCACGCGCTCTTGTCGGCCTCGTTCATCGCCGCCGTGGTGACCACGGCCTCAAACCGACCGGCCGGCCGCGTTCCAGGCCCGCCCTCGCGCGGGCCTGGAACGCGCATCCTCGCACCAGCGCTCCAAGGTGTCCACCCCAACCCCAACCTCTCGCGCAACCACCTCGATCGCTGCGCTCTCCGGCGCCAGCAAACGCGCCAGCGCTCTGTCTTTGAATGTCTGTCCGTACCGAGCCATGTCCGTCCTTCATCGCCGCCCCCGGGGTTTATCTATCGAGGCGACAACTATTCTGACGCGGGGGGACACAGACAGGCGCCCCCCGATTGCGAGACGAACTTCTGCTCTGGTCCATTTGCACGACGCTGGATGGTGGCGGAGCCGCCCACCGCGATCGCCAGTTCGTTCACTGGCTGTAGAAAAGACGGACAGTACAGATTGCTGTAGCGGCGCAGCTCGGCACCAAGCCCCCTGTGCCACCGATGGTCGTAGGATGATGCGAGCAGGGTACAGCCCGCAGTCTCGTACTTGGCTCCTACCATCCTGCCAATGCTTTCCTCGGCGGCAAAGCGGGTATGGGCTGCAATCGGTTTCGGGGTATCGGCAGATCTGGGTGAGCTGCAGGTTCGCACGGCCTACCTCCATTGCACAAATCGGGTCCGGGATATGCCAGACCCTCCGATCATTTCAGCAACTTTTGATCATACATAGCGCAACGCTTGAATGTGTCAGATTACAGTTCACACCGAAGATGGCATGAGTCCGTCAGACCCACCTAAAAACATCGAGAGAGACACCACATGACAAAGCACGCTCAGACCATTCACGTTCCACACCTCGGAGGCTCCAGCATCGGTTATCGGTTCGGAAGGCCGTACGACGCCTCGTTACCCACACTGGTGATGGTCAACTCATTTGTTACATCGTCGGCGTTATACGAGCCGCAATTCAGCGACACCGCACTCGCCGACGCCGCCAACCTGCTTGCAATCGAGTTGTACGGACATGGCGAGACGCGTACCGATGTCGAGCAGTTCACCTATTGGGACACAGCGGCTGCAAACCTCCAGGTCCTTGAGGCACTCGGCATTTCCTCAGCGTTTGTGATGGGTACGTCGCAAGGCGGCTGGATATGTGCCCGCATGGCCATGCTTTCGCCGCAAAAAATCAAGGGCATTGTTCCACTCGGAACCTCAATGGATCACGAAAGTCCGCAAAGCCAGCAGCTCGGCTGCTGGAGCGGATACGAATTTTTGACGCCCTCAATCGACGAGCTTGCACAATCTGTGGGCGACGAGTGGCAACTCACCGACGAGTTTTGCGATGCTGTTTTGCAGGCGGGGCTGGGCGCGAATGTCACGCCGGAGCAGCGTGACTTCTGGCGTGCGACCATAAAGCAGAACTATGCAAGTGATGCAGGCAGACGTCGGCTTCGCATGTGTGCGATCAACCTGCGTGACCGCGACGGGCTGTACGGACGGCTCGACGGTGTTCACTGCCCAGTGCTGTGGATGCATGGGACCGACGACGCGGTGTATTCGGTGGCGAATGCTGAAGTTGGGATCAAGAAGTTCACGAACTCGGTTGATGCAAAGCTGGAGGTGGTGCCTGGTGGTCAGCACTTCCTGAGTGCTTCAGATCCCGAGGCGGTCAATGCAGCCAGTTTGAGGTTTATCCAGACCTGGAACAAGTAGGCTCTGGCGGCCGGTGTGGCGAGTCCAGTGCAAATACGTGGGGCACTTGCAAACTGAAACTCAGCGGTATCGCCTTGGACGCTGTGGTTTCAGGAAGTTTGGCTCGATCAACCGCTACACATCGGCTTGTGCGATGTTGTGTGCGACGAACAACAGCAAGGTGGTGGGCTTTGGGGATAGGCTCACATGTCATAGGGCGCCCGCCCCATGACTTGACCAGAATGGACCAACTGCTAGAAATGGGCTCTTAATATGCCAACCGCTCGAAAGCGCTCGAGAAAAAAGGATGCCTTCGAATCAAGTGTGGCGAGCCCTGATGCGTCCACCCGATCACCGTTAGCTTCACGTCCTGAAGCCAACATCTTGGATTGCAAAAGCAGTGCGTCTGCAAAGTAATACATCACCACTGCGCCACATGTCGCAGCAGGTTTCTGTAATGGACAGGACAGGGAAGGACGTCCCGGCGTACCGCCGTCTGGCTCTGCGGGCTGAGCCCCACGCCCCTTCGGGTCGCGGCCATGCGGCTTCGATCCCTGACGCCTTCGGCCGTCGGTTCGCCCCCTGCCTGTGCGCTGCGCTTGCCTTGTCCCATGCCTGCTTTTGCGGTTGGTCTGGCTTGCTGTTTCCTTCATCCTTGCACACCGTTCTCGCCGTCAAGGTCTGCGCGCATTTCATGCGCTGGCGGCCGTTAGGCCGTCTTCGAGCCTGTGACTGCTGCGCTGCAGCGTTCCAATAAAGCAACTTTTTTTCTGTAATTTGGTTCAGGGTGGGTCTTTTTGAGAGGTTTCCCGGCAGCAGATCTAGTCGGGCTGCTTTGCCACCAGTGCGCAGGGTTTGCTGTGCTTTTGCGGTGCCCGCTCCACGCGCGGAACGTGTCAATGACTTTGGGCCACTATTTGTCATGAATTTACTGCGCAAGGCTGTGATGATTTCGGGTTGATGGTCTCCTGTGGCGGTGGGTTGATCCAGACTGCGGTGGGCAGCGCGTGGGGCTCAGGGCGACGGCCTTTGAAGCGGTTTGGCGTGGCGAGGAATGCCTCATCCAGTGCGGCTTGGCGCACGCCGCGCAGCCGCTCTGCCTGCCCGTGATGGATGCTGTGCGGCGTCATGTAGCCGATGCCCGAGTGCCGGTGCGCGGTGTTGTACCAAGCGAAGAAGGCTCGGGCGTGGCCCCGTGCATCCTCTATGCAGCCGAACCGTGCCGGGAAGTCCGGCCGGTACTTCAGCGTCTTGAACTGCGCCTCGGAGTACGGGTTGTCATCCGATACGTAGGGTCGGCTGTGGCTCTTGGCGATGTCCAGGTCCACCAGCAGTGCCGCCACCGGTTTGGAGCGCATGCTGGTGCCGCGGTCGGCGTGCAATGTGAGCGTGGCGGGCTCGATGTCGTGGCGCGCCACCGAGTCGGCGATGAGCTGCTAAGCGAGGTCTGCGTCCTCGCGCTCGGCGATCAACCAGCCCACCACCCAAGCGGCTGAAGATGGCCAGGATCACCTAGAGATGGAAGCACGTCCACTTGGCCGGACCTTTGAGCTTGGGTTGACCTTGCCCCCGGAAAACGTCCCCCTTGCTGAGTGCTTCAATGCAAGCCAGGAGCGCGGAGATGAGGAGGACAGTGCGGGCGCTCTACACGCTGGTGTTCAAGCAGGAGGCGGTCAGACTGGTTCAGGGTGGGCAGAGCATTGCCGCGCCGGTCAAGCCGCTGGGCGTGGTGGAGCAGACGTTGTTCAACTCGGTCGGGGCGCAGCGTGAGGGCCAGCTCAAAGGCGCTGACAGCAAGGTCGTGAGTGCTGAGCAAATTGAAATCAGCCGGCTGCGGGCTGACCTGGCGCGGGTGAAGATGGAGCGCGACATCTTGGCATTCTGAGATGGGCGTGGGTGTACTTTGCGAGTGCGCACAAGTGAGGTGCGCCTTCATCACCCGACACCGGCGGGTGTGGCCGATCTCGGTGCTGTGCCGCGTGCCACACAGGCCAGCGGCCAGCGTGACCGGCTACCACGAGCACTTTGGGCGCCGTGCCAGAGCTGCCCAGCGGCGCCAATTGAGCGATGACGCGCTGCTGGTGCGCCTCCAGATCCTCCACGCCGAGACGCACGGCGCCTGCGGCTGGCCACGTACCTGGAAAGAGCTGCTGACACAGGGCATTCGTGTGGGCAAAGAGCGGGTGCGAAAACGCATGCAGCTGCACGGTATCCGGG
>Ga0105054_10004158_pt1 | contig 21812 bp, 39 predicted proteins | sample BON02_FD_78091 | JGI IMG/M metagenome (GOLD analysis project Ga0105054, IMG submission 78091) | Freshwater microbial communities from Lake Bonney liftoff mats and glacier meltwater in Antarctica - BON-02 (megahit assembly) | ecosystem: Environmental > Aquatic > Freshwater > Ice > Glacier...
ACAGAAGGATCCAAAAGACAGGGCGATCTGTGGCTTGTGCGTGCGCTTGCCCCGGGCGCGACGCCACACCAAGGGGACGACACCCACGCCCTGTCATGTAGAGAGGAAGCGAAAGAAGTCTATACCGGACTAGGGGGAGCAGGGGGTTCTCTCAAATAATAAGAAGGAAGGAGGGAAGTTGAGGAGGATGTCGTGAGAGAGGAGAGTGCGAGAGCGTCAAGAGTCCCTGCGTCCAAAAAGCAACGGACGTTCAGCCGTTTAGAGCATTTAAATCCTTTGACATGGCTCTCCGCGATTTGGTGGCTGGCTGGTGGTCATGTCTTATCAGCTAGCAAGGGAGAGCGAAAAGAAATAGGATGGTAATTCGAGCTGGGTTTTGTGTGCTTTGTTATTAAATGTGCTTCTCATGTAGTACAAGACATACTCTCGTACTTGCCCCCTCCACCACAAGTACACAAGGCTACGACCTCTGCAGCATGCACGACGACAAAAGCAAAGAAAACCTGCCTCCATTTATTTTGGCTTTGTCTTCCTCTTTTCTCTATTGTACAAACTGCTTTCTTCTCCCTTTCTCGTCCTCCCACCCACCGACACACAATCCCCTCAATCAACTCAACACATGGACCACCCAAACGCCCCTCCCCCCTTCCCTCCCATTCCTTCCAACCCCTCCACCGCCGACAACTTAAACCCTCCCTCCCCCTTTCCTCCTCCTCCTCCTTCCTTCTTCTTCTCTCCCCCCCGCAGCACCACCTCTTTCTCCTTCTCTTCCATCGCTCGCTCCACCAGGTCCAAAAACGCGTCATCCACATTACTCCCTGATTTGGCCGAGGTCACGTACCAGGAGGCAAATTTCTGCTCGTGGCACATGGCGACCATGTTGGCCCCCGCGAGGAAAGAGTCAGCGGCGTCTGTGAGCATGTCGCACTGGTGGTGGGGAGGCAGGGAGGTAGCGGAGGGAGGGAAGGAGGGCAGGGGACGAGCATTAGAGCTGATTGTGGTAGTTCCGTTGTTTGGACGGAATAATACCCGTGTAAATGATATAAAGAGGACGAATACACAGATCTACGCAGTATTGATATACGCAAATCAGAAGAGCAAGCACCACCTCTTTACACCATCCCCCCTTTCCACCTTCACCCACACAATCCTCAAAACCTCCAAACAAACTCACGTACCTTATTCGCAATCAACACCACAGGAATGCCCCCCTCTCTCCCCTCCGTCCGAGCCCACTCATCGATCTCCTTCTTCCAAGCCTTGACCGCCTCAAAAGTGTTCTCGCGGGTCAGATCACACACAACCAGGACGCCCTTGGCTGCGGGGGCGAGGGAGGGAGGGAGGGAGGGAGGGAGGGAGGGACGAAAGGAAGGATGGAGGCATGAGTGAATGATTGGAGGGGGGAAGAAAAGGAGAAGAACCCATGGTATTGATGGTGCATCACGTTGTTACCCCTCGCTTACATATCCATAGCCCTCTTTCCCTCCCTTCCTCCCTCCTCCCCTACCTCGTGCAAAGTAAGCTCGCGTCAAGTGAACAAAGCGGTCTTGGCCCGCAATGTCCCACAGCTGCAGGCGAACCGGCCGCCCATCACGTAGGACCACGTCACGCTTCAGGTAGTCGGCGCCTACCGTGGAGATGTAGGCCTTTTTGATCGATTGTATTTTAATTATTGGTTGGGGTAGGTGCACGAATGAGTGGATCAAAATGCAGACCGCCCGTCTCGTAGGACCACCCCCAGTTCACGCCGTCATCACACCCACGTGGAGTAAACACAACCAGAAGAGATTAGTGACGAATGTCATATGAACGTACATTTTGGAAGTTGCCCTGCACGAACCGGCGGATGACGCTGGTCTTCCCGCACTTGGCATTGCCCACCACCAACAGCTTGCACGTGGCCACCGGGACGCCGCTAAGGACGGCGGCCGCTTGGAGGGAATCGAGTGAGGCGGAGCCCAGGGATTGCTTCTGTGGAAAGAGGTGAATTGAAAAAATGAGTGTGTAAAATTGTTTGTGTGTATCTGTCTTAGTATGCGCATTTCGGAAGCTGGAAGGCGTATACGAATGTCTTTTTGGGCTTCCACCACACGTAGAAATAATGCATACACAAGACAATCTCCGCTCGGTCATCCTTCTCAATCGCGTGACACTTGCCTCCTTCACAACTTCCGTAGAACCGCAATTCCTGCAACACATGGGCGCCGCACCGCTGCTGCTGCTGCTGCTGCTGCTGCTGCTGCTGCTGCAGATGCTGCTGCTGCTGGCCGACGCCGACGTAGACGCCGCTGCTGCCCTACCTTCTTGAGTGCTATCCCTCAAGCGCCCGCCTCCTTCTTCCTTGGTCTCCTCGTCATCATACTCCTCTTCCTCGTCTTCCTCCACACTGCGAATGACGGCGGCACGGGCCCTTCTCGCCGGACTTGTGGTCGGGCTGCTACTGACAGGATGATGACACGTCGCACACCCACCAGCAGCCGCGGGCGTGTGCGCACCATCAGTTATACTGGCACCACCACGACAAGCCGACGACAACAGCGAAGCCGAACTCTCAGCCGCCGGTGCGTTCAGCGTGCTGGTGCTGCTGCTGCTGCTGGACCTGACAGGAGAGAGGCCTCTGCCCACACCTTCCCTGCCCTTCATGGGAGACCCTTCCACCCTACCGAGCTTGACCAAGGCAAACCCGCCGGCCGTCGGCACGATGGGTCCCATCTTCTCGTGGTGGTAGTGCAGGGCATTGGCACTCCAAGACGAGCCCGCGGCTTCGAGGGCGGAGGGACCACGGCGGCGTTCGGGCGTCGTCGTGACAGCAGGCGCAGGGTGGTCTGCCATGGTGTTGATGATGATGATTGCTTGGTGGAGCCGGGCGGGCGAGACTGGGAAGGGTGCTGAACGTGGGCCTGTGCTTGTGTTGTATCAAGAAGGGGGTGGCGATGAGCTTGTGTGCGGTGTGTGAGGCTTGTGTGGGGTGGTGTGGTCTGTGTCTAACCACAGGCCCATGATTGAAAGATCTGCCGGGTACTTTTCCTTGGAGCATTGGAACGTCGACCTCCCCACTCATTTTCCCTTTTACCTCTGGCTTTGCTTCTTGAGAATGCCACCTTATATTCAGTAGAATTTGTCGCAAAAGGACGGGACAACAACACTGACAATTTTTATTGCCTTTTTCGCGTCGCCCAGCCTACCTACCTGGCTTGCTCCCCCCCCCTCGCTCCCCTCCCCCCTAAGCCGCACTAGAAACACTCAAGAAAAAAGCCATGTTAAGAAAGCAAACCAGTCAAATTGTCGTGTATCTTTTTTGTATTATTTCTCTCCACCTTCTCGTGACTCTCGTATCGATTCCTTCCTTTTTGTTTGGTTCAGTCGGTCCACTCCCGTCTCTCTCGCGCTCTGTTTCCTTTTTGCTTGCTAGGTCATCCAAATGAAGCCCAGAGAGGCGTGAATGTATAGAAAAGCGTGGGACCAAAACGGGGAGGAAAAATATTCGAGCACACACACACACAAGGACTCCTGTCCTAATTTCCGGGACGATAAGGCACACATGACAGCCGGGCGCACACACCGCACCACCCTCCCGCTTCACCTTTCCTTGCCTCTCTCCCCCTTGCCTTGCCTGCCTATTATGCATGTATTCAATTCTTCCTGCTTTCTCCCCTCCCCCCTCGCTCCACACGCTTGATGATGGACAATTATAACAAATACAACATCACACGCCCTCTTCCTCTCACTAACTCATTCGCTAACCCCTTTCTGTCTCTCTCTCTCTCCCGCTTGCTCCTTCCTTTCTTATGAAAAGAACTCTAACGAATAATGTAGTGTGTGTATGGTGGTAAAATACGAAAAGATGATGGTAAATAATAGTACATAAATGAGTTTTGTGTCGGTCATCCTCTCCCTCTCTCCTCCTCCTCCCCAAGACCTCCCAAAGTCCTCCTACTCACACGCAGACATCCACACACAAAACCAAAACTGACAACCAACAACCCACCCTGCCGTTGCGCTGCTGCTTCTTGCGGCGTCGCTACTCTCTATCTCTGTCTCTCGTTTTGCCCGCTCGCTTGCGTCTCGGAAGGAGGACGACGAACGACTCACAATTGATTTGCTCTTCCTCTTCCTTTCCAGGTGGTGGTGCTAGTCACCACCCCCACCACCACTCCCTCCTTCCCTCCCTCCCTCCGCTAGTTAGACACATGTGTAAAATTGATGATTATTTCCCCCCGCTCCTGCCATCGCTCCTTCTTCACACACACACACACACACACACTCGCGCGCCTGCTGCTTTCTAATTTGTTCAAAACCTTTTAATTTGCAGCGGCGACGCCGACGGTGCTTCACTCAACAGGAACGTCCTTCCCTCCTCCTCCCCTCTTTCCACCCCTCCTCCTACATACACTCCTCCCATCCCCTCCCTCCCTCCCTCCCTCCCTTCTCCCTCCCTCGCCTTACAAAGACGTGGCATACCGAATCCTAAACTTCAACACCACATACGAGGCAAACCTGTACCCTATCGCCAGGCCAAACAACCAGCCAATGCAGCTGTTAAACATATCCAAGTCAATCTGCAAAAAGTGCAACACCAACCACCGCATCGGCCCGTCCCCGAGAGAATTACACTCATTGATAACCAAAGCAGCAAACCCATAATTAATCACCGAGATATGCTGGATCCATCGCAAGTACATAGGCACCGACGCTCGCTCGTACAACATGCCCGAGAACAAAATCATCGGTGTGTCAATCACGGGGGTAATCGCCAGCCCCAAGACAGGGTCCGCCGAAAAGGACGAGGCCAGATAGCCCGTGGAAGCACTTCCATTGATAATCAAAAAGAAGATGAAGCAGTACCGAATGAACCCCCCAAAGGACGCCGTCAACCCCGACATCCAGTACGGCACAATCACCAACAGCAAAAACAAGGCCAAAAAAGGGATATCCGCAATAGTCCTCCCAATAAAGTAAGGCCCCAAGGCATTCGCCCCCGTATAGTACTCCCTCATGAAAATCGACCATTCCACCGGAAACTTCAACGCCACATTCATCGAGCACAAAATCAACACCGCCACCACCAACGCGAACATCATGCCCATCAAATTCCTCCACGACGAATGCGCCTGGTTCAAGAACAGCAACCCAAAGACCATCCCCAAAATGAGCAACATACCAATCAAGGCATACAAAGTCCCCTTATCACGACTCGACTGCGTGACAGCCCGCCAGATATTCATTTTGGTCTGCAGCAAATACCCCGCTCCATTCCCACCACTCGTAGCCACACCCGTGAACGAGTGATGGTTATTCTCGATCGGCAGTCGGTTGAACTTCTCCATCCGCTTGGCGAAGTTCTCGACGATCCAAGCAGCCGTCTTGCCTTGTATCTCCGCGCCGGGCTTGGCAGAGACGACCTGAAGGAGGGGAGGGAGGGAGGGAGGGAGGGCGGGAGGAAGGGGTGAGTAAATCATTATTCTAGGTGGAGGGGAGGGAGGGTCTTTGTCTTTGCCTTTACACACAATCAAGGAGGGAGGGAGGGAGGGAGGGAAGGAAGGGAAAATCAAAATCACACACGTACCTCAAGGGCAAAGTCCGCAGGGTTGTAGTTGGGGGGCACGTCGTAACCGAGCGATTTGAAGTAAGGGAAGAGCGCCTCGCGCGTGCCATGGTACGACATGTAGCCGCCCGTGGCCAGGAGGAGGACGTGGGTGAAGTGGCTCCACATCTTCGAGGACGGGGTGTGGATGACACACATGATCACGCGTCGGGGCCCGCCGTTCTTGCCGATGGCCAGGGCGTGCAGCAGATTGGTCACCAGCTCACCCATCACGGAGTCCAGGCCTAGGGGAGGGAGGGAGGGAGGGTGGGAGGGAGGGAGGGAGGGATGTGAGTAAGTAAAGTAGATATGCGAGTAGAGACATGCATTCATTCCCTACCTCCCTCCCTCCCTCCCCTCCCTTTCCTTCCTCGTACATACCTGACGTGGGCTCATCCAAGAAAATGATCTTCGGGTGCGACAGGAGCTCCGTGCCAATCGCCAACCGCTTGCGCTCCCCGCCCGACAAACCCTTGACCAAGGCAAACTCGCCACCACCGATGATGGTGTCAGCGCACCGCATGAGCTCCACCTCGTTTATCACCTCATCCACCCGCTTCAAGCACTGATCCTTAGTATACTTCCCCCCCAATCGATTAATGGAGTGGAACATCAAGTGCTCGCGGGAGGTAAGGGAGGAGAAGAAGAGCTCCTTCTGGTGCACGTAGCCGGTCTGGGTGAAGTAGTCGCTCTTGGGTGACCTGCCGTCCACGTGGATGGCACCCTCGAACGCGCGCTGCCGGAGGGCAATGCAGTCCATGAGCGTTGTCTTACCCGCCCCCGAAGGCCCAATCAACGCCGTGAACTCCCCCGTCACCGTGCGGCCAGCTGTGTGGTTGTGTGTGTGTGTGGAAAGGAGGGAGCGGTGAGTATGTGTGCGGCGTGTGCTGTGTGTGCCAGTGCCGGGTGTACGTGGAGCAAGGGACGATGGCCAGCAAGCTCGCCGAGTGCCTCCCTCCCTCCCTCCCTCCCTCCCTCCCTCCCTCCCTCCCTCCCCTCCCTGTCCTGGTGCTCTTCCATCTATCCGTCGTCCGGAGGCACCGGCCAGAGCTAGCTAGTAGACGCCCTGCGCTAGCGCCCGTCCTCCTTCCCTCCCCCCTTCCCTCCCTGGCCACACCGGGCACCCTTACGTACCGATGTCGTGCAGAATCTGCTTGCCCTTGGGCGTGCTAAAGTTCGCGACATTGAAATCCAGGACGTGGTCCTCTCCCTTTTTGCCCTCCATCGGGGTCTGGAGGCCACCGGGCGAGTGTGTGTTGTCCATCCCCCCGCCTGCCCCGTTGGCTGGTCCGTGCTCCAGGTCGGAGAGCTCCTTCTGGATCGGCATGGCTAGCTCTCTTTCTCTGTGCTAGTGTGTGTGGGGAGGGGTGAGGTAGGGTGAGTGTGTGTGTGCAGGTGTGCATGTGTATGATAGACAGGAGGGCGCCTTGGCTTCTTGCGACACACGCAAGCCCTGCGGAGGGTTGCCCCAGGCGTCCACCCGCGCACCCGCGCCCGCGCACTACCTAGGCAGCATGGTGGTTTGCGCTGGATGAGTGTGTGGGTGTGGGTGTGGGTGTGGGTGACCACTGCCCGCCCGTGCGATAGCTGGACGGGGAGGACATTGCATCGTGTCGTCCTGCTCCTTTTCTTCTGCTTGTCCACCCGCCCGACAAGTATGCACGATCTTTCTTGGGGCGAGGCAGGGAGGGAGGGCGAGGCACCTCGAGGCACCACCACCCTCTGCCTTTCCCCACGTCCTCAACACAGGACACACACATGCGTGTGTGCCAGCGAGGAGTGCGCGAGAAGAGACACGGGCGTTGGAGGCAAGCCTTATTGGGGATAAGAAAAGTTACGGTAGAAGAAGGGAGAGGAAGCAAGCACTGGCTTCTCTCGCATTCCCGCATCCTCCAACTGCCTTCTTCGCGTCGTCTCCCGCTTGCATGGCCTTCCACCCCATGTAGGGGCATGTACCACCCCGCACCACCTTGAGAGGGTGCACAACAATCAAGGGCATATCACGACAAGGCTTTTGGGTATGCACACATGTCGCCTGCCCAGGGAGAATCGTCACAACGACAACGGACTGGAAGGGCGAAGGGGCACCAGGACCCAACGTCGAATTCGAATTGATTTGAAAAAAAACGGCTGCCTCATCGCTTGTCAGAGGCAAAAGAACGCGCCTGAGATTGATTGATAAAAAAGAGGAGGTCTTTAATTGATTAGAGACCAACGTCGAGACAATCAGTAGTACACGAGTAATTTAGGCTGCGAGAAGAGCAAGGCAAAATTTAGGCAATGGCTGGCAAGCAGGAATGAAAGTGTGGAGGCACACGCACTCCCAGCTACGCGCATGTCCCACCCACAAACTCGAGCAATCAACACTGTGACTCATTCATTCTGCAATCGTCTTTTTTCTTCTTCTTGTTTGTCTTGGCGTCTCTTTGTTTGCCTCTCTCTTTCGTTTCCTGGCGTGCTGTTGTGCCCAGGCGCTTCACTATCAGCACCACGGCCGCACTCATTCGAGTCCTTTCTATCCCCCTTTCCTTCTCTTTCTTTCTGTTTCTCGAGCCCCACAGGTGGTATCAGACGCACTGACACAGACCCCGGACAGACAGACAGACAAAATTTAAACGACATTTGGTTTACTATTATTCAATCCAATACGCACTCCCACTCCACCAACCTTCAATCATCAAAAAGACGAAAGGCACACGCGCGACAAACACAAGGTCACGCGCACGCACAGCGTCTGCTCTTCTCTCTTCATACACCCACCCCACCCAAATACTACCATGCTACTACTGCTACTACTACTTCTTGTGAAATTGGGGAAAACTGCACGAGGGCAAGGACGTGAATGCGTGTGTGCCTGCGAGACACAGGAATTGATTAAATAATAACATTCTAAGAGCGGCTTGAAGCCTCAAAACTCCCTTCAAAGGAGCTCTGCGACTGTTCGCAAACAACATCAATAGTCTATCATCCGCTCTCACGCACGCCATTGTTCACTTCTCACACCCCTCCACACATCTCTCTCTCGGACCATACAACTCAAAAACACAATTTTTCTCTCTCTCACTCTCTTCAAATTTCTCCGACACCACCCGCACGCAAATAATCAGATTTACGCGCTCGCTCTCTCCGTTTCTCTCCTACTCGTCTCTTCATCATATTTTCCTCCATATCATCACGCAGTCTCCCCCTCCCTCTCTCCCTCCCTCCCTCCATCCCTTCCTCCCTCCCTCCTTAATTCCCTCCTTAATTGACATTCAACAACGTGTACATCATGCCCTTCTCACAAATCAGCTCCAACGCCCTGCTCACCGTCTTCACAAAGGCCTCATTCCCCGCCACCTCCGGCCCAAACACAATCTTAATCACCCCCCGCGGATCATACACCTTACTCCCCACCCCCCCTCCCTCCTTCTCATTCTCCCCCTCCCCGTCCTCCAATACCATCACCTCAGCCACACACCCATTCTGAGGCGTCGGTGGCAAAGAAACCAACCGACAGGCCATCCGCGCGGGCTCCCTCAGTTCCTCCGCCATCGGATCAAGCATCTCCTCTATCTCCTCCCCTTCCTGGTCAATGCCCGTGACATACCTAATGAACGCAGCGACCGCTATCCCCACGTAGGTAGTCAGCAGCGCGGGCTCGCTTTCGACAGAGAGGAAATTAATGGCGTCCCGCATGGTGTTCCTCAGCTTTTGCGAGCCGTCCATCATGAGCCTCTCCACCTTATCCTTCACATAGGGGTTGCTAAACCGAGTTATCAAATCCTTTTTGTAACCTTCCAAATCCACGCCTGGCACCTCCGGGACCGACGCAGAGACCTCATCCATGTAACACTCCACGAAATCGCGGATATTCTCACAATTCAACGCATCATCCACAAATTGAAACCCAGACAAATGACTCACATACGACAAGGCCGAATGCGTGCCGTTCAACAGCCTCAACTTCATATACTCATAAGGCTTCACATCAGGGACAAACATAACCCCCACATCCTCCCATCGCGGGCGACCATCCACGAATTTATCCTCCACGATCCATTGCCCGTAATGCTCCGCGACGACTGGCCACTCATCTTCCACCCCGAAGTCTTGCTTGAGGATGTCCTTGTGCACGGCTTCCGTGGCGGGGGTGATGCGGTCCTGGGGGAGGGAGGGGAGGAAGGGAGGGAGGGAGGGTTAGTGACACGATTGAAGCAAAAATGTCATCAATACTATTAAGGGGGAAAAAGTGCAGAAACAGCTATATCAGCGAGATTGGAGAACACTTCACCACTCAAAAGACTCCCCCCTCCCTCCCTCCCTACGTACCACCATCGAATTCGGAAACGTCGTATTCTCCTCAATCCAGTCCTTCAACTCCTCCCCCACCGCCAACACCGCCATCTGCTTCACGAGCTTCTCCAGCTGATGCCCGTTATCCGGCTGATTATCACAAGACAGCACCGTGAAACTCTTCCTCCCCTCCTTCCTCCGCTGGTCCAACGCCCCACACAACATGCCCAACGCCGTCCTGGGCGTCGACAAATCAGTCAGATCGTGCTTGACATTCACATCATCCATATTCAAATTCCCGTCCACCTTCTGACAATACCCCTTCTCCGTGATCGTCAAACTCACAATTCTCGTCGAGGGGTCCGCCAGCGTCTTGAACAACGCCTGGTAGTCCTCGGGCGCAAACACAAAATCCAAAATCGACCCCACCACCCGCGCGTCATTCCCCTCCTGCGACCGAAACAGCACCGTGTACATGTAGTCCTGCGTCTTCAGAGCCTCATACATCTTCTTATCCCACACCATCAAACCCACCCCACAAATCGCCCACCGATCATCAGGCCGTCCAGGCTCCCCTCCCTCCTTCTCTCCCTCCTTCCCTCCCTCCTTCGCCTTGGCGTGCTGCCCCCTCGTCAATCCAAGCAAATCATCCGTATACACAGCCTGGTGACTCCGATGAAACCCCCCCACACCCACATGGGCAATCCGCGAGTAATTCTCCGAAGACCTATCATACGTCGGCCCCTTCCCCCTCACCCCCTTAAAATTCCTCTGCAAAATCGTCTCTAGATTCTCCGTGCACAACGGCAGGGACTGGCACTTCTTATCCAGCAGCTCCGCGAAAGGATTCACATAAAACTTGAGCCAGTTCTCTTCTTGGTCCACCGCAAGTTCTTGGGCAGTCAAAGAGACGCTAAAAGATTTCCCACGGCGCATCCCAACCGAAGGCAGACGCGAGAGCTCCATCGGTGCTTCTGCTTCCGCTGCGGCAGCGCTGCTGTTGGAATGAAACTTGGTACACACGCTCGCGCCGGCCGCGTTCGCCTTCGCTGCATCTACGATGGACCGGGAGTGGCTCAACCGTGGCGCTCCCTCCCCCCCTTCCTCCTCCTCTTCCTCCTCGCGTTGGTCCTTCAAGTCAGTCGCCTCACCGCGGGCACCGAAGGGTTTCTTCTGCCGCCAGTTCTTGTAGCCTTGTCGGAACTTGTTCGCTTTCCGTTGCAGCTCGTGGGGGTCGGATTTCGTGAGGGTGATGACGCCGTTCTCTTCGATATTGACCTAAGGGAGGGTTGGGTGAGGGAGGGAGGGAGGGAGGGAGGGAGGGAGGGGTGGATTGAGTGAGTGGGAAAAAATTATGTGTAGCCGTCGATTTGAGAGTGTAGGTCATGCAAAATGGAACGATAATGATAGTATAGGTGGGGTGGAGCGTAAGGAAGGAGGTGGTATGCACGGGTGGGACAGAAAGCAGGAAGATAATCAGGAGGAGGAAGGGAAGGCGGAAATAAACGTGTCACACGGACGCGTGCAGAGGGGACGCTCACAATAAGGAGCAGAATGGTCATACATGTATGATTGAATAATGGAAGACCAAACAAAAGTGCATATAATCTAGCAGCTTGGGCACGTGCTTTCGGACCATCATCATGCACACGACCCCCGCCCCTTCTTGGCCGTTGTGCGACAAGCGACAAGACACACACACACGGCTTTACTCACCTTGATGGCCGGGTGGGGGATATGCAAATCCAAGGCGTCCAGGTCCATGTTCCAGTCCAGGTCCAGGCCCTCCCGCTTCGGGATCTCCGGGATCGTCATGACTTTGGTGGCGGCCATGACTGTCGGGGTGGGGAGGGGTGGGATGATGGGGGGGTGAGATCGGGGGTGGTGGAAGTTTGCTTGCTGTTGGCCGGCCTCGATTTCTATGAAATCGCACGACGATTACTATGCGGACGAGAACGACGACCTGGTACCAGGTGTTGTGGTGGTGTCTTGCACGGGCGCGTGTCTGTGTGAGAAGGGGGGACACGCGGCACACTAGCGGAGCTGCTCGATCGTGCTCGTGTGTCGTGTGCGGCGGGAGGCGACACTCGCCCGGCGCGCCTGGAATGCTGTGTCTTGACCACGCCGCGGGGCTGGCTGCGCCCCGGCATAAAGGCCAGCAGGGTGCCTTGGAGTCCTGTGAGGTGTGTGGGTGGCTGCGGAGTCCCTGGAGACGTGGTGAGGGGCATGCGCAAGACCGAAACGCGAGCACTCGTCATCGCGGCTCGGCCACGTTAGCTTCTTAGCTACTGCTTTTGCTTGCTTCCTCAATCTCCCCTTCGAAGTGCTTTTGTTTGCGTTGCGTTTTCGTGTCTACCCTGGCGTCCAGACAAAGACAATGACACCTTGTTAAAGGCTTGGTGGGTTGCGTGGTCTCTTGCGCCATCTCACCGCACGACACAGCCAAGCTATGAGAAGAGACGCTCGCCGAATCAGCAAGCAAGGGCTTAGGCATGGCTGAGAAGTCGAAATGCAAGGCTTTCTCAATAAAATAGACACTTTTGCACCCCACAAACACACAGGCCATAACGCTGGGGACCAGGGGAAGCCAATCTGCTGGTTCCCCACGTGCCATCGACTAGAGCCTGGGGCACGCAACGTAAGTCCTTTCCCTTCGCGCCCTAAAATTCCTTAGGGGCATCAAGCGGCAGTGCGTGAGTGCGTGCCTGTGGAGTTGGAGCCTCCCCGAAAGCCCATGCCTACGAACGCAGCACCTGCAACGGGCCCGGTGAATGGTCGCGACAGACATTCATCGTCGGCGTTCATGCCCGCCGCCGTCGGCGTTCATGCCCGCCGCTGCCGTAGACCCATCACAACCCTCCGACCTCCCCCTCCACGACACCCCTCCTCCTCCCCCATCTCCCCCGCACCCCTCCTCGTCCTCTTCCTCCTCCTTCATCGCCCGTCTCGACGTCCGCGTCGAACACAGCTGCATCGGCCGCTATTTCAAATTGCGGGAGCGACAAACGAAATTCTCCACCGAGGTTTCAGGGGGATGGATGGCCTTCCTTCATCGCCCGTCTCGACGCCCGCGTCGAACACAGCTGCATCGGCCGCTACTTCAAATTGCGGGAGCGACAAACGAAATTTTCCACCGAGGTTTAAGGGGGATGGATGGCCTTCCTAACCATGACTTATATCACCCCCTTGTCCGCCTCGATCATTGCCGAAACCGGCGCCACCTGCGACCTCACCGCCCCAGACGACATCTACGAAACCTGCAAACAATCCGTGCGTCGACAGCTCTTAACATCCGTCGCCTTGACCTCCCTCCTCTCCACCCTCCTAATGGGCCTCTGGGCCAACCTGCCTTTCCTCCTCGCCCCAGGCATAGGCACCACAGCGTACTTCACCTACTCAGTCGTTGGCGTCCGTGGCTCGGGCCTGGTGCGCTACAAGACTGCTACTACCGCCGTAGTTCTCGAAGGGATCGTCTTTCTCTTTCTTTCCATCTTCGGCTTGAGAGCGTGGGCCGTGAAATCTCTACCAAGTTCAATCAATTTGGCAATGTCTGGGGGGATTGGACTCTTCCTTGCCTTCATTGGCTTGCAGGCGTCAGAGGGTATTGGGCTCATTACTCTCTCCAAAAACACCTTGGTCACGCTCGGTGGCTGTCCGGCAGACCATCGTTTCTATCCAATTGAGGGCGGTGCTGCGTATGAGTGCGTGGGGGGGGGGATGCACTCAGCTACTACCTGGTTGGGAATATTCGCTCTTCTCCTCATGACTGCCCTGTTGGAAAAAGGCGTTCGAAGCGCCGTTGGTTTAGTGATGCTTTTCGTTAGTCTGTTGTCTTGGGTAAGAGATACGCCTTTTACCTTCTTTCCGTGCGATGGACCGGAGGGGGTGGGGGAGGCGAGGTTTCGTGAGTTTCAGAAGATCGTGTCGGTGGAGGGATTGGGGAAGGTGGCGGGGCAGTGTGAGTTTGATATGTTGGGCGATCCACATGTGTGGATGGCGTTGCTGACTTTGCTTTATACTGATGTGTTGGACACGACGGGGTCTCTTTATAGTATGGCGAGGCAGACGGGGATGTTGAGGGAGGATGGGGGGTTCGAGGGGGAACGGGCCGCGTTTTGTGTGGATGCAATCGGAGCAATGGTGGCTGGTCTCTTGGGACTGTCGCCTGTAGTAGTGTTTATGGAATCGGCGGTAGGGATTGAGGTAGGGGCGAGGACGGGCTTGGCGGCCGTGGTGGGTTCGATGGGCTTTTTGTTGAGTATTGTCTTGACGCCCGTGTTGGCAAGTGTCCCGCCCTATGCGATGGGCGCAGCGTTGGTGTTGGTGGGGTGCATCTTAATGGAGCACTTGAGTCATATTGATTGGACAAATAAACGGGTGGTCATGCCGGCATTTTGGACTGCGATTCTTATGCCACTTACGTATCCCATAGCCTATGGCGTGATTGCCGGCATCTTTGCAAGTGTGGTGTTGCGTGGGCTGTTTTGGGTATTGGATGCATGGACGCCGAGGAAGCGGTGGTGTGGGGGAGGTGGTGGAAGTTGTGGGAATGGAAGGCGGCAGGAGGAGCAGATGGTCAAGGGAACGCACGTGGGTGGTGGTGCTGGGGGAGGGGTGGAATTGGAAGTCCTCATGGGCGAAATTTCTCCACCCTCTGCCCTTGAATGAATATAGATAGATGCACATAAAGAAGCAAATTGTTAACTAACACGACAGTTCTGGCTCGCTTTGTTGATGTGTAGTCGAAAGACTTTCCTCGTGGGGTGGGGAGGTAGACAATTTTGCCTGGGGACCTCACCCGGATGAACCATGTCCGCGGCCCCTTCTATTGTGAACTCGAGTCTCACACAATGTACTAACCACACACATAACAACATGCACATCACACAGCTCGACGACAACGACGAGGAGGAGGAGCGCTAGCCGCCTGCCTATTTTCAGTTACCTTGGCCAGCAAGCAAAAGGCAATCAGCACCCAGCAAGTAGAGTGTTCCGCACCACCTTCACGCACCTACCTACCCCACCACCACCGCACCACACGCGAAAGCGAACCATGAGGCTGAGCGGTGCGGGCGTGAAGCGCTTTTACAACCCTGTCAAGCTGAACTTTACGGAATGGGGGAATTGGGAGGCCATCATTTTGGAGGCGGTGGGCAATCGGAAGGCGTTATTGATGACGGTACGAGGAGGGAAGAAGGGGCGGCTTGGGGGAGGGGTGGGGATGTAGGAATGCACAGCACTCCACGCACCAAAGCCACACACCCCCATACGCAAAACAAACAGTACCCCCAAGCTGAGGCTTCGGATGGGCTCTTATGGATTGCTCCGTGTAGGTAAGCGTAGCACTTCACTCACCAAACCCACCCCCCCCCACACGCAAAACAAACAGTACCCGCAAGCCGAAGCTTCCAATGGGCTCTTCTCCAACCTCCGCGCCGTCCTAGGCGAAGACAAAATGCTTTGGGTCGCCTGTCCAGAGCTGCCTGACTTGAACGAACACAGGGGGCTGCATCGTCGAATACGGAATTTTGTGCGGGAGAGGGACGACTTGGTGATTGTGGCGGTGGGAGGAGGGAGTGTGTTGGACCTGGCCAAGGTGATGAGTCTTGCGAGGAGTCAGATGGATTTTGAGGATGTGTTCACGGAGCGGATTGCGATGGGCAAGCGGATTGATAAGCTGCAGCATGTGCCTGTGATTGCAGTGCCGACGACAGGTGCGTTTATTGGAGGAGCCGCGTCCTTTTTTGTTTTGTACTTATTTATTTATGTATTTATTCATTTAGGGTTTACGCTCACATTCATCCCTTTTACCACCCTACAACAGCGGGGACGGGCTCGGAAGTCACCCCCTGGGCAGCAGTGTGGGACACCCAGAAGAAGAAGAAGTGGTCAGTGCAAGGACATAGCTTGTGGCCAGAGGCCGCCATCGTCGATCCTTCCCTCTCTGCCTCCTGCCCGCGGGAGGTAACGAGGAATTGTGCAGTGGACGCCCTCAGTCATTCCCTTGAAGCCTTGTGGAACGTGAACCACAACCCAATCTCCGATGTCCTAGCCGTGGCCGCCGCCAAAGGGATCATGAAACACCTGCCTACCATCCTCTCGCAAGACGAACGTGACGGCAGCGATTGTGAGCGTGAGATAGTCCAAGCACGCATCGCGCTCTCCACCGCCTCCCTCCGCGCGGGCCTCGCGTTTAGTAACACAGAAACCGCGCTCTGTCACGCCATCAGTTATAAAATCACCATCGATCAAGGCGTAAAACACGGGGCAGCCTGCTCTTTCTCCTTACCTCGAGTGATGCAGATGGCCCTGGGCCAACAAGACCCAAGTCGAGACGCATTACTCCACGATATCTTCTCGGATTTCACCGCTGCGGACAAAATGGCCGGGAGAAGCGTGAAAAAGCCTTATGAATACTTAGATCGGTTTTTGAACGAGGAGGCGGGAATTAGCACTTGCTTAGAGGATTATGGCATTTCGGGGGAGAAGGAGTTTTCGGAACGCGTGCGGGAGGCGCTTTGGGCGAAGAGGGGGAAGAATTTCTTACTTGCTGCGCATTTGAAGAGATAGTGAGAGGGAGGGAGGGAGGAAGGGAGGGAGGGAGGGATGTACATTTTTGTAGGAGAGGTGTAAGCGTGTGGAGACGAGAGGAAGAGAAGGGATGTGTTGATACAGCGACCACATTTTGTGTGTGCACTTTGTGAGAGTTAGAAAGAGCGGTAGGATAGAGAAAGGAGGAGAAGGAGAGAGGAAAACAAAAAAGAATCTAGAGAAATCAGCAGCAGGACAATCAGTCATTAGTCGTATCTCCTTTGTTTTTGGTACTTTCTTTTGTTAGCCTCTCCCCCAACCTATCCCTCCCCCCCTCCCTCCCTCCCCTCAAGCCAACTCCAACTTCACCGACGTCCTCTCCGCCCATTGATAATCCGACGCTAACCTCCTACACGCCCCCGCGTTCGGCACGAGCGGCACGCGCATCACCGCCAAAAACCCACACCGAAGCTTGAGAAGCACAACATATTCCTCTTCAGGGTCATAAGCTGCTAGGGCCTCCTCCAACGGGTCTCTCGCTACTGTATACTCGAAATCATCTTCGAGCACCACACTGACGAATTCACCCCAGGTGAGGAAGTGGAGGAGGACACTCCGTTCGAGCGGACGGCCTTTGTTGTTGATAGGGCGAGCAATAAAGAGGTCGTGGGCCGTGGCGGTGGACTGGACGAAGGCGAATCCTCGGCCTTGCTTATCGTAGTGTGCGATGGTGTAGGGGCCTAGGTGGAGACGGACTTTACAGAGGAGCATGCTGGCGATGTCTTGTTTGTCGAAGTCGAGGGGGAGAGGGAGGGTGCTAGCTATTGGGGGGCTGCTGCTGCTGCTGCTGCTGCTGCTGCTGCTGCTGCTGCTGCTGCTGGTCGTGGCAGAAGAGGGGTTAGCGTCGGTGGAAGGAGCGGCGGCGCTGTCTTGGTCATGGCTAGCTGCTGGTGCTTCCACAGCAGAAACGGTACTGGCATTGTTAGTTGAGGCAGAATTACTCGTGGTCTCACTTAGGCCTGCTTCCTCTTCCTCCTCAGCTTCTCTTTTTGACTCGGCGCTTGCCGATGCCGCTGCTGCCACTGCCATGGTTCCCAAGGTCTTCCATTGAGCACACTCATATTTATGCCCTTGCTTCCAATCCTGCGTTTGATGCGCCCGTCCACAATAGCGTGCCGTCTTGCATTGCGCACAGCTCGCAAGCGGGGTGGGGTTGCTGCCCTCCGTCACGGGGCAAGAGGGCAAGTGGCATTTGCGCTTGGTGGTGGCAGCGTAGGCGTCCTCGGGCGTGGGGGCGTATTGCAAGTCCACTTCAAAGAGCACGGTGATGCCTTGCTTGTTGGGCTGGATGGTGGGACTCTCGGAGGTGGCGCTGCTGGTGGTGGTAGTGGTGGACGAGGTGAGCTCCTCTGTGAGCTTGAGGCCACGGGCCAGCTCTGATTCGAGGGAGGAGGCTGGCGTTGGTGCTGCGGGTGACGATGCTGCGGGTGACGAGGACGAAGTCTGCGCCTCGGGCTTCTTCTTTGTGCCTCCAGGCATTGCTGTAGAGGTGTGTGATGGGGGTGTGGTTTAGGATGCATGCTGTGGATGGTCTAAACCCGTCTAGCCATACGTACTTTCCTGTGCTTGGGAAGCGCTGTGGTTCACCACACCAATCACGCCTGCCCACAAGGCCACTGCACAATAATTCTACGCTTGTCCTTGTCCCTTGCTTGTCCCAAAGAGTGTCCAGTGGTCTCTTGCTTAGCTAGCTCCGCAACGCCGCCCTCAACGATTCCATCACACTCGATCCGCTCCAACAGAAGCAAAACCAAACATTCTCGACTACCATTCACAGCCACCTGACCCACGTCCTTAACCCCACATCACACCATTGACATAGGCAGTAAAAGCGTCTTCTCCACCAGCTTAAACGCCAGGGGGTGGAGCGAGCAGCAGCGCCTTGATTGCGACAGCCAGCATGGCTCCTCCGCCGCCTCCCCAGCATGATCCCCCTGCTCCTACCCGCAGCAGCCTCAAACCCAGCTATGGCACCCTCCCCATGCACCAATACACCTATGTTCCCGCCGCCCACGAAGACGAAGAGGCCGTGGTGGCCGTGCCTGTGTCGGCCCTGGACGCCGCTGCAGCCGCCGCCGCGCTCCATATTGACGCGGCCGGCCCGACGACGACGCCACCGCCAAAGCGCTGGGTGCCGGGCGAGGCATACTTGGTCCTTTTCGTTCTGCTCTACTCTGCAAACAACGCAGTGCTGGCTGGGCTTATGGCGAAAGGGTACGTTTTTGTACGTCTCTACATAAAGAGATGAATCCTCCTTACCATTCAAACTTACCTTTCCCTCCCTCTTCCCTTCCCTCCCTCTTCCCTTCCCTCCCTCCTTTCCCCCCATCCCGCAAACACAAATTACAGGTACCCCTACACCATCTGCAACATCATGTGCGTCGGGAACTTCATTGGCATCCTAACCCTCTTCCCCGTCTTCCACCGCCAACTCACCTGGGCCAATCTCCGTCAAGTCACCTTGTCTCAATTGGGGTGGATGCTGCTCGGGTGCCTCCTCGCAAATGTTCTTGGTTCCGTGGCATACCTACAGGGGCTTCGTCTTACCAGTGTCTCGGCCCGTGCCATGACGGGTAGGTTGGAGAGTGTTGACTTTCTGGCGGCATCTGCGTGGTTTTTGGGAGATCGGTATGGACGGTGGGTGCAGGTGAATGCGTTGCTGACGGTGCTTGGAGTAGTGACTACGGTTGTGTTTCCGATTGTGGTGCAGCATCACCCGATGGAGGGGAAGATCGGGTATGTCTATTTAGTGTTGGGTGGGTGGGGCTATACTTTATCGCTGTTGATCACGAAAAAGTACTTGGTTCATCTCCCCGTGGGCCTCTTGTCGCTTTTCAAGCTGTCGCTTGGCACCATTCTCTTTCACTTCCTCTCCGTCTGGCAACACGGGCAGATGGACATGCCCTCCATAATTACCTCCTCCTCCTCCTCCTCCTCCTTCTACTACCCTCCCTCCCTCCTTCGTACCATGCTATGGTATGCCCCTCTTTTTGTCACATCCACACAAGTTCTGTGGCTCCGCGCTTTGAAGCTTTGCTCTCCCTCCGTCCTCTCCATTGGAATGAATGCGAATTTTGTGGTAACTGTGTTGATGGGTGGGCTGATATTGGGAAAGTGGCCTACGGTAGGAGAGTTGGTAGGAGGAGGTTTCATTCTCGTGAGTATAGTCAGTGGCGTGGCCGAGACGGTGCTAGATGGGAGGAAGGACGAGGAGGAGGAGAAGGACGGAGGAAGGGAGAGACGGAGGGAGAGGAGGAGGAGCAGGCGGAGGAGGGAGGGGAGGGCAATTAGTGATGAGGAAGTGGGAGGAAAGCAAGAAGGGGAGGAGGGCGGGGAGGAAGGCTTGAGCAGTGGTGGTAGTAGCGAGGAGGAGGGGGAAGAAACTTTGTTGTTGAAGAAGCCGCACTTCCAGGCAAGTCACATTGAACAGGATTCTTTGTCTGTCGGGTTTGGACCCCATGTCATTATGTAGATTGGAGGAAAGGAAGTGATGAGAGCAGAGAATTGTATTTCAAAATTGTCTAAGAACGCAGAGAAGTTACTATTGAAAAGTAGAGAGATCCCAAGCATGGAAAGGAGGAAGAGAGAGCAAGATGGAAAATTGTATTGCACTTTGTTCAATAATGCAGAGAAAGTGAAATTTGAAAAGGAAGGAAAAACCTCTCAAGCATGCATGTATAAATAGAAAGACACGACTTACAAAAAGGCGGAGAGCGAGTCTCACAGCAGCCGACACTACAATACAGATGTGCATACATTCTTCAATAACAAAGCGCAAAAGAATTCAGAAAGGCGAAAAACAAAAGCAAAAACAAAGAGAAGCAACAAGAAAAACACAATGCTTTCCCCACCTTTTCATATTTTGAAAGGCACAGGCTCTAGAAGGCTGGGCTATTCCTTCTGCTCCTTTGCTTCCTTTGGTTTCCTTGCCCCACACGTGTTTCCTACGCTTTGACCTCGCACCACCGCCATCAAAGCGTGCAGCGGGACCTGGCTGAGGTCTTCCGCGTGTCGATAACCCGCTGGTGATCACCAAAAGGCACATTGAAAGCCCTAAAATGGTCGAGGGGTAGGAGGTTCTTCCTCCGGAGCGTTGGAGCTCAAGCAGCATGAACTTGCCTTGCTTCACATGTGGCTGGTCACACCCACCACTCTCCATGCCTGTACACACTCACCCATCCTTTCTCCCTCTCCCCTTTAAACAGGATGAGAGTACCCAGCTTCGTCCTTTTGAGCGCCTCTACCGGTAAGTGGGTTGTGTATGGAAGGGGAACGATGCTTGTGGCCGTGCGTGGAGAGGGTTGATGATGGAAGAAGCTGGACCCGGAAGCGCAATGTGTTGTTGCTTTAGCCTTTCCTCATCTATTTGTACCAATGCATCCCCACACCACACCTGCCCAACACACAGCTTCTGCTTTTGTCGCGCCCGCCTACCACAGCGCCCGTCTCGCCGCCGCCGCCGCCATCACCCGGAGCAGCAGCAAGTATCGCACAATGTCCTCTACGTCCAGCAACAACGGGCACGGGCGTGGTCCTTCCATGCTCTTTCAGCGGCCCAAGGTGGCCAATGACGTGACGGAATTGATTGGCAACACGCCCTTGGTGCGCTTGAACCGCGTGACGGTCGGATGCCAGGCGGAGATTTTGGCCAAGCTCGAGTCGATGGAGCCTTGTAACTCAGTCAAGGACCGCATTGCCTACAGGTAAGAGAGAAAAGGAGGACGCGAGGGAGGGAGGGAAGGAAGGGTGCATATTCCAATCTTATTGTGCATACATGCGTCCTTATCGTCTGCCGCCTGTTTCTTATCTATCCCTCCCCTCCCTCCCCTCCTTGCCTCCCTCCCTCCCTCGTTCCGCAGCATGATCACCGAAGCCGAGAACCGCGGGGAGATCGCCCCCGGCAAGACCGTGCTCGTGGAGCCCACTTCGGGTAACACGGGGATTGGCCTGGCCATGGTGGCGGCTGCGAAGGGGTACGAATTGATCTTGACGATGCCGGAGAGTATGTCGATGGAACGCCGAGTGTTGCTTAAGGCGTTTGGGGCGAACTTGGTGTTGACTGTGGCGAGTAAGGGGATGAAAGGCGCGATTGCCAAAGCCCAGGAGATTGTGGATTCCCTGGGGGATAAGGGGTTTATGTTGCAACAGTTTGAGAACTCGGATAATCCCAAGATTCACTTTGAGACGACCGGGCCGGAAATTTGGACGGATACTGATGGACAGGTACGTGTCTTCCCTCCCTCCCTCCCTCCCTCCATTCCTTCCTGATTGATGATTGGGTCTGTGAGAAATGCATGTCGTCGGGTGCGTATAGAACCGCAACCATATGAAAGCAGCAGACTCACTATCCTCTCTCCCCCCC
>Ga0105054_10004169_pt1 | contig 21773 bp, 20 predicted proteins | sample BON02_FD_78091 | JGI IMG/M metagenome (GOLD analysis project Ga0105054, IMG submission 78091) | Freshwater microbial communities from Lake Bonney liftoff mats and glacier meltwater in Antarctica - BON-02 (megahit assembly) | ecosystem: Environmental > Aquatic > Freshwater > Ice > Glacier...
AGGCAGGTCGCGCTCCCAGCCGAACCGCATCAACAGATCGCCAGCCTGTTCGATGAAGAAGCCGTAGTATTTGAAAAAGCCCAGGATCAGCAGATTGACCGCGACCCCCAGGCCGACCAGCCAGGCCTTCTTCGCCCCCGGTTGTCGCGCGATCAGCGCCCCGACGGCCCAGTTCAGTACCGCCGAGGCGATCAGCAGACCGACAAACCGCCAGTCCCACTGGGCGTAGAAGAACCAGCTGGCCAGCAGCAGGAACAGTTTGCGCCGCCCGTTTTCGCGATCCAGCGACCAGGCGGTGAAATAGACAAAGAGGAAGAAGATGCCAAAGGCGAGCGTGGGAAACAGCATCTAGTCCCGCCCCCCGCGCCGCTCCGACCAGGCCTCATAGGCGGACATCAAGTCGGCATTCAGCATCCCGCCGATCCAGTCGGAGCCAACCGCGTTGAAATGCACGCGGTCGCGCAACATGAAAGGCTCGCCCCTCGTCGCCAGCCGATCCGCTGAACAATCGCCGCCCATTCGCCCATGCCAGTCCCAGAACGCCACACCCATGTCGGCGGCGACCCGGCGTTGCACGTCCCGCACCACAGCCAGCAACGGCGGCGGCGCGCGACCACCATCCGCACTACAGCCGTTGGCGACGCCGTTGCGAAGCGCGTCCGGCGCACCGAGGATCATCAGCGAGGTCGTGGGCACCATCCGCCGCAGTCGGCTGATCTGTCCGCGCAGCAGGGCCTCATAGGCCTGTGGGTCGAGGCCGTCGTCGAACCCTTCATTGGTGCCGAACGCCAGCACGATCAACGCCGGCCGCCACGCCTCCAGCTCCCGCGCCACGACCCATGTGTCGCGCGCCGCCAGGTCCCGGAGCGTCGCCCCGACCACCCCGAGACTCGACAGTTCCACCCCGGCGGCCTGACGGGTCAGCCGCACGTCGTGCAGCATCAGGGTCCCGTCCAGCGCGCGCAGTTCGATCTGACGGGTGTTGCGGGCAGCGGTCAGGGAGGGACAGGAGTCCGTGTCGAACGCCACAGTCCACGTCTCGTCATCGGTCGTGACCTGCAGCCGGCCCGGGCCGTCACCGCACACGCCGATGCGCAGAAAGGACAGCAGGTCCGACTCCGGTCGCAGGATCAGAGTGCTGCCGGGCTGCACCGTGACCGCCTGCACGCCGCTCAAGCCGACCCCGGCCCGGACATAGCCGGCACTGCCCGCCAGCGGTGCCAGGGTGACGCCCCATCCACTCGCCGTCACCTCAACCTGCAACGGCGCATAGCCTTGATAGGGCACGCCCGGCGGCATCACCCCACGCCCGCCGTCGCCGAACCGTGCCTGCATTGCCGCGCGCAGACGGCCGGTGATGCGGTCACCGGCGGTATGGCTGTCGCCGATCTGGAGGATGTGTACCGGTGCCGAACTGCGGCCAGCCTCGGCCCGCGACAGGGCCGCAAACACGCCGGTCAGGGCCTCGGGCTGACACAGGCCGCCGGGACAAACCGAGACTCCCGGCGCGAGTGTATCAGTCTGTCGCCAGGGAACCTGGGCGGTCGCCGCTGACGCCAGAAAAGCCGCAAACAGGGACCCGGCGAGCACCCTCATGCTCAGGCGGCGGGCGATACGGGCGGGGCGGCGGCCGGGACCCGTCCCGATGCCGGCTGCGGGCGATCCAGCCCGACGTCGCGCTTCAGTCGCGCGGCGACCGGAGCGCTCATGCGCAGATAGCCGGCCATCGACATGTGGATGCCGTCGTTGGCGCGCATCAGCACGCGACGTCCGCCGCCGGTCGGCAGATAGGCCTCATAGCCGCCGTCGGCGTTGGAGGTCAGACCCACGGTCTCGATATAGGGCACGCCAAGGGCGAGCATCCTGGCCTCGACCACTCCGTTGATCAGCATCATCCGGCCATCAAAACTGTCGCGTTTCATCCGCGGCAGGCCGATCCAGTAGACCGCGACATTGCGGCTACGCAGCAGGGCGACCAGGTCATCGATCCGCTTGCCATAGGCCGCCTTCCAGCCGTCGGTCCCGAACAGATGCACCACGCCGCCGGTATCGATACCCTGGGCGTCATTGGTGCCGAACAGCATCACCGCCACATCCACCGGCTGCTCATCGAGCTGGGACTGCGTCCGGGCCTGGACGTTGACATAGTCGTAGCGGCTCAGCCCGGTCGAAACCTGCGAGAATTTGGTAACGGACAGATCGGGCTGGTCCTGCAGGTCACGATACAGGCCCGCATACAGGCCGTCGGCCATGGAGTCCCCGAACACGCCGATCCGCAGCGGCCCCTGTGTCAGCCGCGCGCTCAGCGGCGTCACACGGGTAGCGACGGGCACAACAGTGGGCGTGTTCGCAGGGACAGCGACGACCGGGGCGGGCGGCGGCGGGGCCGAAGCCGCCGCCTTGTCGCCCAGCATCACCGTCGGATTGCGCAGCCAGGCCCTGCCGTCCGGCGTCAGCGCCAGCCCGGCGAGAACCCCGACCAGGAAGATTACCGTCAGAGCATTGATACCCGCGCGCAAACCTGCCCCCCGACTGAACCCCGTCCAGTCCCCCCTTTTACCCTATCGCCGCGCTCTGGCCACCTCGCGCCCGTCTCGCGGGAAGAAAAAGGTTAATCCCGAGGGGTTTAGCCTAACCGACGTTCAGCCCACCGGGCGCTGAAATAGCCGCCCAGCGCCGATACCGTCGTCAGGGTCGTACCCCAGCACAGGTCGATCAGCGTCAGATGAAGCGACCAGATGGCCAAGGTCGCCTGGTTGGTCAGATCGTAGGTGGCATAGGCCACAAACCCCAGAACGGCCCCATTGATCGCTGCCCTCTGCCAGCCGCCCTGACGCAGGGCCGGTGCGATGGCGAGGAAGACTGTCCCGAAGATGGAGATCAAATAGAAGGCGACCGCCGCCTGCATATCCATTTCATCGGCGAGAATCGGGCCCAGCACCGGCCGGTACAGCCGGTCGATCATCGTCGTCAGCCAGACCGCGTCGATCGCCGCAAAAGTCAGACCGGCGCCCAGATAGGCAGCGATATATTTTCTCATCTCTTACGTCCCTTATGCCGGCTTCAGCAGATAGTGGCTGACGTCCCAAGTGTTGCCGCCATCGTTGCCGAACAGGCCGGCCGTGGCCAGATAGAACCGTCGCCAACGTCGCCGCCACAGGGTCGCATCGGCCCCATAGGTCTCGCGCATCAGCTCCATCACCCGGTCGCCGTTGGCGTCCATATTGGCCAGCCAGTGGTCGGCGGTGCGCTGATAGTTGACACCGTTCCAGGTCCATTCACGCTCGACCCGGAACAGGTCCGGGAACTGCCGCATCAGGCCACGGCTGGGCATGACCCCGCCAGTAAAGAAATGCTGGGCAATGAAATCGCCGCTGTCGGTGTGGTCGAACCGGTAGGGCGCGTCGCGATGGGTGAAGATGTGAATGAACATCTGGCCGTCGGGCTTCAACCAGCCATGGGCGCGGGTCAGCAGGGCGCGCCAGTTGGCCATATGCTCGAACATCTCGACCGAGACGATCCGGTCGAAGCCGCCGCCCGCCGGCGGATTGAAATCATTCATGTCGCAGGTGATGACCGTCAGATTATTCAGGCCCCGCGCCGCAGCCTGGGCCTCGATGTGGCGACGCTGGCCATGGCTGTTCGACACGGCCGTGATGGCCGCGTTCGGATAGTGTTCGGCCATCCACAGGCTCAGTGACCCCCAGCCACAGCCCAGTTCAAGCACCCGCTGGCCGTCCACCAGCGCCGCATGGGCGCATGTCTCCGCCAGCGCCGCCTCTTCCGCCTCGTCCAGCGTCGTATCGGCCGCCGGATACAGGCAGCAGGAATATTTCAGCCGCTTGCCCAGACATATCTCGAAGAATTCCGGCGGCAGCTCATAGTGCTGGGTGTTGGCCGCCGCCGTATGTTCGGCGATGGCGCGCTGGGCCATGTCGCGGGCGAACACGGCCTCGTCATGCGGGGCCTCGCGGTCCAGCCGCTTGCGCGCCTCACTTACCAGGCTGTCGATCGCCGGCCGGGCAATGAAATCCGGGAACGGCGCGTCCTGCAGACGACGTATGGCGACATTGGCGAGAGACATGGGCACTCCTGACAGGCCTGACTAGCCCACAACTACGTCGGCAGTTAGCATCGGGATGAAGAGCATCCATGCAGTCACGTCAGCCGTAGTTGTTCTTGCCTGAAGTTGGAGTCTGCATGCCCCCTCATCTCGTCGCCGAGACCGCCGCCCCGTCCGTTGGTCGACGTATCGCCGTGGTCGGCTCGGGCATATCAGGCCTGTCGTGCGCCTGGCTGCTGTCGCTGAGCCATGAGGTCACCCTGTTCGAGGCCGACGACCGGTTGGGGGGTCACTCCAGCACCGTCGATGCCCCGGCCCCGCATGAGCCGGTCGCCGTCGATACCGGATTCATCGTCTATAACGAGAGCAACTATCCCAATCTGACCGCCCTGTTTGCGCATCTGAACGTGCCGACCAAACCGGCTCACATGTCGTTCGCCGTCTCCATTGATGACGGTGATTTCGAATATTCCAGCCACGGCCTGAGCGCCCTGTTCGCCCAGAAGCGCAACTACGCCAGCCCCAAATTCTGGCGCATGATCCGCGACCTGCTGCGGTTCCAGAAACAGGCCCCTCTTGATCTGGCCGAGCTGGAGCGAACCGGCGAGACGCTGGAAACCTATCTGGTCCGCGGTGGCTATGGGGCCCTGTTCCGCGAGGCGCATCTCCTGCCCCAGGCGGCGGCGATCTGGTCCTGCTCCATGGGTCAGATGGCCAGTTATCCGGCTGCGTCCTTTGTCCGCTTCTATATGAACCACAACCTGCTCAAGCTGGACCTCAAGCCGACATGGCGCACGGTCGACGGTGGCAGCCGGTCCTATGTGACTCGGCTGGTCGAGGCCTTCCGCGGCAAGGTCGTGACCAACGCCGGTGTGGTCGGGGTACTGCGTGGTCTGGACGGGGCCGCACTGCGGTTCACCGACGGACGGCTGGAGCGCTTCGATGCCGTGGTTCTGGCCACCCATTCCGATCAGGCCCTGAAACTGCTGGACGCGCCCTCGTCAGACGACCGCCGTCTGCTGGGGGCCATTGGCTACCGGCCCAACCAGGTCATCCTGCACCGCGACATCAGCCTGATGCCCCGGCGGCGCAAGGCCTGGGCCGCCTGGACCCACCTCGGCTATTCGGATCGTGCGGGCGAGGGCGGGGTCACCTACTGGATGAACGAGCTCCAGTCCCTGCCCGGCCCGCCCCTGTTTGTCAGTCTCAATCCCGCCAAGGCCCCAGACCCGGCCCTGATCATCGGCGAATGGGACTATGAGCATCCGGTGTTCGACGCCGCCGCTGTCGCCGCCCAGTCCGAACTCTGGTCGTTGCAGGGCCGCCGCAATGTCTGGTTCGCCGGGGCCTGGTTCGGCTCGGGCTTCCATGAGGACGGGTTGCAGGCCGGACTGGCCGTCGCCGAACAGCTAGGCGGCGTGTGTCGTCCGTGGTCCGTCGAGAACGAGAGTGGCCGCATCCAGTTGGGCGTATCCGCGCCGTCGCTGGCCAGGGTGGCGTGAGCGGCAGCGCCAACATCTCTGCCCCCTCGCGGGAGACGGACATCCACAGCGGCCTCTATGTCGGCGATGTGATCCATCAGCGCAGCCAGACGTTTGCCCACCGGCTGCGCTATCGGATGTGGATGCTGCTGCTCGACCTCGACGAGATCGACGCTGCCCAGTCGCGTCTACGGCTTCTGCCGCGCCGACGGTTCGGCCTGATCAGTTTCCGTCCCGAAGACCACGGCGACCGCTCGAGCCGGCCCCTGCGGGTCCAGGTCGAGGCCCATCTGGCCCGGATGGGTGTCGATATAGCCGGGGGTCCGATCCGCCTGCTGACCATGCCGCGCATCCTCGGTCATGGCTTCAACCCGATCAGCGTCTTCTTCTGCCATCGCCCCGACGGCACCCTGGCGGCCCTGCTCTATGAGGTCACCAACACCTTCCACGAACGCCATTCCTATCTGGTCGCCACGCCGTCTCCTCCCCCATTGATAGAGGGGGGGGCTGCGAGACAGGGGGAAGGGGCAGCCGCCGCCTTGATCCGCCAGACGGCGGAAAAGGCCTTCTTCGTCTCACCCTTCATGGACATGGGCCTGACCTATGACTTCACCGTCCGCCCGCCGGGCGAGGCCGTCTCGGTCATCGTCGCCGTCCGCCGCGGCGACACCCCCATCCTGACCGCCGCCTTTGCGGGCCAGCGACGCACCCTGACCGACACCCAGCTGCTGCGCGCCTTCGTCACCCATCCGCTACTGACCTGGAAAGTCACCCTCGGCATACATTGGGAGGCGTTGAAGATGATGCTCAAGGGCGCGCGCTACCGTCATCGCGGCCTGCCGCCGAAACAGCCCGTGACGGTCGGGCACGACCGTTCCTGACGTACACCCCTGTTAAAGCCTGATCGGTTAAGGAGGGATCGCTTTGCGATTACGCCGATGCCGTGAATCAGGCTCAAGCATGATCCTGGAGCGAAATCGGTTTGTACGCGATCGCGTCCAAACCGATTTCGCTCCAGGGTTCTGGCGGGTCGGCAGTCGATTTTGCACGATTTGCACTCGAAGTTGTTGAGTGCAAATTTGGCGACTTTGGGCTCTCTGGACTCGCTTTTTCCCGGCCTGTCCGCCTTGCTCCGGATCGCCCGCCACGTTACGCACAGACCAAGGCCGTCGATATTCATCAGGCGGTGAAAATATGAGGAAGCGATGCGGAAGATCTTCCCCGATGCGGCATCCGCCCTCGAGGGCCTGACCTTCGACGGCATGACCGTCATGTCCGGCGGCTTCGGTCTGTGCGGCATTCCCGAACACCTGATCGCTGCCCTGCGCGACAGCGGGACCAGAGAGCTGACCGTCATCTCCAACAACGCCGGCGTCGACGGTTTTGGCCTCGGCCAGCTGCTGGAAACTAAACAGATCGCCAAGATGATCTCGTCCTATGTCGGCGAGAACAAGGAGTTCGAGCGCCAGTATCTGGCCGGCGAGCTCCAGCTCGAGTTCAACCCGCAGGGCACGCTGGCCGAGCGTATTCGCGCCGGCGGTGCCGGCATCCCGGCCTTCTTCACAGCCACCGGTGTCGGCACCCTGGTCGCCGAGGGCAAGGAAGTCCGCGACTTCAACGGCCGCGACTATGTCATGGAAACCGGCCTGACCGCCGACCTGTCGATCATCAAGGCGTGGAAGGCCGACGGCCGCGGCAATCTTCAGTTCCGCAAGACGGCCCGCAACTTCAATCCGATGATGGCCACGGCCGGCAAGGTCACGGTCGTCGAGGTCGAGCACATCGTCCCGACCGGCACCTTCGATCCCGACCAGATCCACACGCCCGGCATCTATGTCGACCGCATCGTCCTGACGGTGCCCGAGAAGCGCATCGAGCAGCGCACCGTGCGTCAAAGGGAGACCGCATAGATGGCCCGCACCCGCGAACAACTGGCCGCCCGCGCCGCTCACGAGCTTCAGGACGGCTTCTACGTCAACCTCGGCATCGGCATCCCGACGCTCGTGGCCAACTACATCCCTGCCGGCATGGAGGTCACCCTCCAGTCCGAGAACGGCATGCTGGGCATGGGCCCCTTCCCCTATGAGGACGAGGTCGATGCCGACCTGATCAACGCCGGCAAACAGACCATCACCGAGATCGCCGAGAGCAGCTATTTCAGCTCGGCCGACAGTTTCGCCATGATCCGCGGCGGCCACATCAACCTGTCCATCCTCGGCGCCATGGAAGTGGCCGAAAACGGCGACATCGCCAACTGGATGATCCCGGGCAAGCTGGTGAAGGGTATGGGCGGGGCCATGGACCTGGTCGCCGGCGTCAAGCGTGTGGTCGTGGTCATGGATCACGCCAACAAACACGGCCAGTCCAAGGTGCTGAAATCATGCACGCTTCCGCTGACCGGAACGGGCGTCGTCAGCCGTATCATCACCGACCTGTGCGTCTTCGACGTCAAGCCGGACGGCGCGGGGCTGGAGCTGATCGAACTGGCCGAGGGCGTCACCCCCGACGAGGTCGCGGCAAAGACTGAGGCAACCTATACCGTTGCCGCCGGGCTCAAGTCGTAGTCATACTCTCTCCGTAGGTCAGAGAACCGCATGAGTGGAGTATGAGTGATGGCTGACGGTGCCTATCGCTGGCAGGGCAATTGGCCTGCGCCTGACGCCGCAAGCGTCGCCGAGATTGACGCGGCCTGGGACGACGCACAGGTCGACGCCTTCGCCGAACCCGCCCGCGCCGCTGCCGTCGAGCGCCTCGAACGCGCCCTGGCCGCCGCCCGCACCGGCGACCTGACAGAGGCTACGGCCCAGCTGACTCATGCGCGCTCAGTGCTGGACGGTCTCGACCCGCGCGCGCTGGAACCCCGCCGGGGCCTTGCCGGCCTGTTCGACAGCCGCGGAGGCCGATTGAAGCGTTTCCGTGAAACCTGGAGCCGTGCCGCCGCCGGTCTGGTCGAGACCGGCAAGGAACTTTCGGGCCGCATCCAGGGCGTGAGCCAGCGATCCGGCGCCCTCGACGCTGCCTGGACCGAGATGCGGGACACACTCGCTGACCTCGACGCCCACATCGCCGCCGCTGCAGCCCGATTGGCCGGCCACGCGCCCGCCGAGGACGAGGCACTGCACCCACTGCTCGCCCGACAGACCACGCTGGACGCCTGTCGCGCCGCCGCCCTGAAATTCCTGCCCCTGATCCGTAGCGCCCAGAACGCCGACGCCCGCGCGGCCGAGGCGTTGAAGGCCTGCACCGACGGCGTCACCACCTGGCGAGCGGACTGGCAGGAAGCGCTCGGACTGGCGGGCAAGCGCGCCAAAAAGGTCCGGCCAGACCACGAGCGCATGGTGCGTGTCCGCGACGACCTCATGGGTCTTATCGACCGCGCGCTCGCCGAACTGACGGCCTCCCGCACCCGCCGCGCGGACGTTGAGAGCCGGATGGCGGAACTGCGGCGCCCGCTTTAGGTCAGCCTGAGTTGGCGTCCGTCCAAGCGACGATCCGGTTGTTCAGGTCGCGGGTCGCCATGTCGAAGGCATCGACGATGGCCGACACCCGATTGGCCGTTGCGGGCTGTTCGACCATAAAGACCTGCTCCGCCGCCACCGTCCGTTCAGGCAGCGCCAACATTCGGGCTCGCGCCGTCACCACGATGGTCGGTGCCAGACCCGGTGCATCATAGCGGGCCTCAAACGAACGGATTTCGATATCGAGTGATCGTTGGCCACGAGTCAGTTCGCGCGGGCCGATCAGCCGTACCCGCGTCGCCTGGCTGGCGAAGGCGTTCCCGATGCTTTCCATATAGAGGTCCGCCGCCGGCGAAACCCAGCGGGCACCCGCGATATAGGCGGTCTCGGTCCCCGTCACGCCCAACAACCGATCACCCTCGACCGCCTGCGGAAACTCGACCCGGCGCAGAACGACCTGGGTGGGGCTGGCGACCATCGTGGTAGCCGCTGACACCGCCGCGATCCCACCGAAGCGATAGGTCTGGACCGGATCGGGCGTCGATAGCAGGGCGCAGGCAGAAAGGGCCATAAGGGTCAAGGTTGCCGCGATCGGGCGGATCAGCGAAAAACGGTTCACGGCTGGACCTCCAGTTCCTTGGTCGGCGGGCGGCCGATGAAATCGCGCGGGCTGGACCGGACTTCATCGATCAGTCCCTCCAACGACCGCGTCGCATCCTCCAGCCCCTGAATCGATTGTTGTAGCTGCGGCAGACCCGTGGTTGCGAACTCGTTCAGCGGCCCCTCGACATTGGTCGCAGTGCGGCTGATCGTGGCCACGGTCGCGCGCGCCTCTTCCGCCGCAGCGTTGATGTTGGCTACGGCTGCCCGGCCATCACCTTCGATGATCCCGCGCGTGCTGACGGCCAGGGCCTCGAACTCGGCCACGGCCGAATTGGCCTTGGTCAGGGCCTGTTCCAGCTGTTCCAGCATGCCCTTGCGGGCCTCCAGTTCGGCGCTCAGGGCCTCGAAATTCTTCAGGCTGGTCGAGAACGAGTCGATATTTTCGTCCGACAGCACCCGGCTGATCCGGTTCAGCACATCCACCGTCTGGGCCAGAACAGTGCCGGAACCACTCAGCAGCTCGGCGATCGGCGAAAGCTGGCTCTGAAGCACCGGCACGACATCGGCCAGATACTGGTCCTTCAGAAGTTCGCTCTTCGGGTCGCCGGCGGTGATCTGGATATAGTTCAATCCGGTAATTCCCTGCGGCTCCAGCTGGGCCCGTGAAGTGATACGAACCGGTGTGGTGGCGTCGACGCGAATACGGGCAATCACCTGGTCACCCTTTTCCGGGTCCAGTTTCAGGTCGGTGACCTCCCCCACGCGGATGCCGTTGAAATGCACCTCGCCGCCCTCCGACAGGCCGCGCACAGCGTCATAAAAAACGATGTCATAGACGTCGTATTCATCGTTGAACTGCAACCGGGCCAGCCAGATCACGAACACCGCCAGCGCCGCCATCAGGGCGATAGTGGCGATGCCGACGGCGGCATAGTGGGCGTCTCTTTCCATGGTTCGGCTCTCCTCAAGCCGCCCTGTCAGCCGCGCGACCGCGCGGCCCCAGGAAATATTCCCTGATCCAGGGATGATCCGACCGTTCCAGCTCCTGCACCGTAGCCTTGGTCACAATACCCTTATCGGCCAACACTGCGACCTTGTCGGTGACGGCATACAGACTGTCGAGGTCGTGAGTTATCATGAACACGGTCAGACCCAGGTCATCTGAAAGCTGACGGATCAGGGCGTCAAAGGCGGCGGCCCCGATCGGGTCCAGACCGGCGGTGGGTTCATCCAGGAACAGCAACTCGGGATCCAGCGCCAGGGCCCGTGCCAGTCCGACCCGTTTCCTCATGCCGCCCGAAAGTTCGGCCGGCTTCAGGTGGTGAGCCTCAGGCTTCAGCCCGACCATGGCGATCTTCATTTCGGCCAGTTCGCGAATTACGTCTGCGGGCAGGCGAGTGTGCTCGAGGAGGGGGGCGGCGACGTTGTCAATTACGCTCAATGACGAAAACAGCGCCCCTTGCTGAAACAGGACGCCGGTTCGCCGCTCGACGTCGGCCTCGTCCTCCTCGGTCATGGTCGCGCGGTCATAACCGAGGATATGGATGGAACCGCCTTGGGACTCCCTGAGGCCGATGATCGAATTCAGCAACACGGTCTTGCCGGTGCCCGACCCGCCGACCACGCCCAGCACCTCTCCGCGTTCGACCGTCAGATCGAGACCGTCGTGGATAATCCTGTCGCCGAACTGGCTTATCAGGCCGCGAACCTCGATCAGGTTTTCAACGGCCTTTTCCGGAGTGGCCGGGATCTGGGAGACGGTCACAGGTTCAGCTCCAGGAAGATCAGGGCGAACACGGCGTCGAGGAAGATGATGGCGAAAATGGCCTGCACCACGGCGGCGGTGACCCGCCGCCCCAGACTCTCGACGTCGCCGGCAACCGCCATCCCCTGGCGACAGCCGATGGCGGCGATGACGACGGCGAAAACCGGTGCCTTGATCAGGCCAACCATCAAATGCGTGCCCATGTCCGGGTCCTCGCTGATGCGCTGGATAAAGAAGGCCGGGCCATAGCTGAGCTGGCTCCATGTCACCAGCATGCCGCCGAACAGTCCCGCGATGATGCCGATGAAGGTCAACAGGGGCAGCATCAGAATCATGGCCACCAGACGCGGGATGACCAGAGCCTGGAACGGGTTCACGCCCATCACCTGCATGGCGTCGACCTCCTGGTTCATACGCATCGAGCCGATCTCGGCCGCGAAGGACGAGGACGACCGTCCCGCCAACAGCACCGAGGTGATGACAACGGCGAACTCACGCAGCACCGAGACAGCGACCAGCTGGACGGTAAAGACGCCCGCGCCGAACTGGGTCAGCAGATTGGCGCCGAGGAAGGCGATGACCGCCCCGATGAAGAAATTGGTCGTGGCGATGATCGGAATCGCATCCAGCCCCGACCGTTCCGCCTGACTGAACCAGGCGGCCCAGCGGATTCGGCCCGGATGGCGAAAGGCCATTCCGACGGCCACGACCAGCCGGCCGAGGAAGGCCATCGTCAGGGTCGCTTCTTCCAGAATATCGTGGATGCCCCGGCCGACCTTGGCGAACCCGCGCACCCAGCCCGGCGACCGGGGCGGCGGGCCAGCGCTCTCGCGCTCCAGCTTCTCGACCATGGCGTAGGTACGACCGGCTTCGGGCCGCTGGGTCCAGGCAGAAGGGGGCAGGACGCAGTTGGCGGCCTGGACGATCGCCAAGGCACCCGCCGTATCAAACCGGCCCAGATCGGTCAGGTCGACCGCATCGACGCAACGCTCTTGCAGCGTTTTATCCAGACGGCTCGAAATCCGGCCCAACCGGGTCGCGGTCCAGTCGCCTGTCAGCCGGAGTGTCAGTCCCGTGCCACCGTCCTCGATCTGGAAATCCGCTGCGGCCATGCTTCAACCTAGTTCGCCCGGCCCGCTTTTACCACGCTGACCAGCCGCAAGGCCGGACCAGGCCTGAAAACGCAGTGTCGCAGTAGTTGTTCCGCCACACTTTCAGGATGCGATGAGCAGGAAGCCGACCGGAGCGGCGCTCTGCGGGATCAGCTCAAATAGTTGAGCAGGGAGACCTGCCGCAGCTGGCTGATCACCTGGGCCGAGGCCTGGATGGCGACCTGCGACATCTGCAAATCGGTGATAGCCGCCGCCATGTCTGCATCTGTGCGCCCCGCGAGGAGTTGGTCGAGAGCGCTCTTCTGGGCCTCGTGGCCGGTAGTAATATTTTCGACCTGTTTGGCCAGGGAGCCGGTCTTGGCCATCTTGTCGACCACCGCCGTGCCCGCCTGCTCCAGTCGGGCCAGTTGTACCGAGAGAAAGGCCTTCTGCGGCTCGCTGAGCCGTCCGGTCAGGGGCCCCGATCCGGGCGTGGTGTGGAAACTCTGGATGTCACGCAGGATGGTCATGACATCCGTGCCCAGTTCATCGGCCAGAAAGCCTGTTTCCAGGGTCGTGCCCTCGGCGACGCGACTTGCGGTCTTGAGCGTGTCGTTCTTGAACAGCGAGGGCACGTCTGGAGCGGCCAGGAGTTCGGACAGGTTGGTGGCATCAACCGGCGCGGTCGAGGTCGAGGCTCCGGCGAACAGATAGCTGCCCTGGTGGCGCATGTTCAGCCCACCTCGGGCCGCCTGGAACTGGCCTTCAAGGTCCAGCATCAAAGAGCCGGCGGAGTCCGTTGCGATCGCCCCGCCAAGGGCGGCGCGAATCCCGGATATGGCGTCGCTGATCTGGCCCATGGCCAGATCCTGGGTGGTCAGGCGCGCGCTCACGGCGGCCCCCGTATCGATCAAGCCCTGGATACGGCTCTGGGTCCCCTTGAGGGCCGTCAGTGTCTCGGATTGACGACCGAAGCCGGTCAGGTCGGTCGCAACCTTCTGGGTCGAGACCCGCTCCTGGGCATCAGCTGCTCGCGTCTGGGCCTTCATCAGATCAAGCAGGGCCGACTGGTAGTTTCCGAAGGTGGCGACGCGATTCATCAGACCATCCCCATCAGCGTGTCGTACATGTCCTTGGCCGCCTGGATAAGGCGGGCAGAGGCGTTGAAGGCCTGCTGATAGGTCGTCATCAGCACCAGTTCCTCATCCAGATTGACGCCTTCGTGCGCCGTCTGACGCGCCCCGGCCTCTGTGTAGAGGGCGCTCGCCGTTTCCATCCGGTTCCTGGCCGCTGCCGCCTTGCCGCCGATCTCGCCAGACAATTCCGCAGCATAGCGCGAGACCGACATCAAACCGCCCGATGAGCCGCCGACGGCCTGGAAATTCGCCGCCCGTTCGCCCGCATCCGCCAGAAGAAGAGCCCCGCGGCCGTCGCCGGTGCTGAGCCCCTGCGTTCCAACCGTCGCCGCCAGGTTCAACTGGGCCAGGGCCAGTCTCGAGGGGCTTTGCTGGATATCGCTACGCAGCGCGAAACCGTCTGCCCGGGAGGCGCGAACGCCGGCACCGATACCGAACAGCTCGGTCACCGACACACCGGAAGGAACCTGGGTGGTCCGGTCTTCCAGCACCGACAGCTTAGGCTGTGGATTGCCATAACCCGTGAATGACAGTGATCCGTCGGCGGCCAGGGCGAAGGCCCCGAAACGGCCTACACCGGTCGCGGGGTCGTTCAGGGCAGCGACCAGGTCTCCCACCGTCCCGCCCGCGGGGACGGCGACCTGAAGATCCCTCAACCGCGAACCGGTCGCACCGGTAAAGCGGAACGTCAGGGTCTCGCCCGCGCTGAAGCCGTGCAGCGTGGCGGCGGTCAGGCCGTTATCATAGAGGGCAGGCCTGTCGGTCGAGATCAGGTCGTTGAGGCCGAAATAGTGTGAGAAGTCCCGGCCTGCCTTGTCGGAAGGGGCCGCGCCGGGGTCGGCGATAGCCACGCCGTTGGTACCGGTGGCGGCAAGACTCAGTCGTCCGTCCGCGAAACTGGCCGTTGCCGCGCCATCCAGCTGGGCGTTCAGGACACCCAGGAAGGTCGCCGGCGTCGCAGGTACGCCGTTGACCGTCATGGTCGCGCCCGTGAAGACGATGTCAGCACGGGCCTGGACGATCCCGGCCGTATTGGTCACCGCGACAGTCGACTGGCCCGTAAAGCCGGCGATGGCGCTTTCGAAGGTCTGGCCGACATTGCGGCCGCGCAGGATTGACGGGGCCGGCGCCGACGCATTGGCATTGTGGGCGCGGTTCAGTTCGTCGGCGACATGGGCGATCAACTCCCCCAAACGAGCCGCAGCGGCTGGCGCATCGACATCGCGCAGCTCGACCAGACCCTTGATCTCGCCCGAGACGACACTGTCCAGCAGCGAGCGCTTCTGGCCCCCGGGTTCGGTCACCCAGATTTCGTTGAAGGCGGTCTCACCCGTGATCGTCCCTGCACGATTGTAGCCAAGGGTGGCGGCCCCCTCGCCGGCCAACAGGGTTCCCGCACCCGTCCGGATCGAGACCCCGCCGACGGGTCGGACGGATACCCGGATGTCCACCAGTTCAGCCAGCTGGCCGATCAGGGCTGACTGTGCTGTCTCGGCACCTGAGGCGTCCCCGTCAATGGCGGTGGCACGCGCGATCTCGAGATTCAGGCCCTCGATCTGTTGAAGCAGATGGTTGGTCCTCTCGACCGCGCTCTGGATGCGGCTGTCGGCGTCCTCTCGAACCGCCTGGATCTGTTTGGCAATACGGCCCGCCTCATCGAACAGGGCCTGGGTCCTGAACAATGCCTCCTGACGACGGGGTGAGGACGTCGGGTCCTCCGCACTGGTGGCAAAGGCTGAGAAGACGCCGTTGACCTGCGAGAAAAAGCCGGCGTCGCCGCCCGGGTCGCCGAACAGGGACTGGATGCGGTCATACAGTTCATGTCGCACACGCATACGGGCGGACTCAGCACCGGCGTTGAGACTGGCCGCTTGCAGGAACCGGTCGGTGGCCAGTCGTATACGCGCCACCTCCACGCCGGCACCCATGCCCTGGCTGGTCAGGGTCTGCTGGTCCGCAATCTTGCGGACATAACCGGGCGTGTTGACGTTGGAGACATTGTCCGAAACGACACGCAACTGGGTCTGGGCGGTGGCGAGACCCGAGCTCGCTGTGTTCATGATGGCGCTCAGGGACATCCGGAAGCCTCCAACCCGGCAGCACCCGGCAAGCCCTGCCAGCCGATGCGCGTTTTTTGCCCGGCTTCGAAAGAGGACGAGCCGGCCAAGTTACTGAAATTACGCGCTGTCGCGTTTCGCGCCTGGGTCATGAACGGCAAGAGGCGCAAACGCCGGGCCACCGGACCAGAGGCGGCCCGGAAACAGCGGCGACCACCGGGCAAAAATCGTCTCTGGGCGGCAAGATTCGACTGAAGCACGACAGCGTTTGACCGTCGAGCTGCGACTTTTTTCTTATGTTTTTCTGTAGATTAAATGGATTCATCCGGTTGGCCCGCGACTTGCGCCGTCACTTCCGAATGTCCGGCGCAGCAGGCGCCCTAGTCTCCCTCGCTTCGGCGAACCCTCACCCCGGGATCAATGTCCGCCCTCACCCTGATGTCCGTCAGCGCGCCCGTCATCCCCAACGCCCCGCAAGGGTCGTCGGCAAAGGCGGCGTCAGGGTTCCAGAGTTTTCTGGCCGCGCTGTCCGGCGAGGCCGGTACAGATCGCGAGACCGGGTCGGCCCGGTCGGAGGCACCACAGCCGGACGAGACTCAAACCGGGAACGAGGCCGATGCCTCGACCGTCACAGGCCTCATGGCTGCGCCGGTGCCGGCCACCGTCCCGGTCGTCCTGCCCGCCGCCCCGGAGACGACGACGACCGCCAATCCGGTCGGCTCTGCGGGCGCAGACCGAGATTCCGTTTCCGATGACAGTCTGGCTCCCCCCGTCACCGCAGATGATCCGGACGGCGTGCAATCCACCACGCCCCTGCTTGTCGACAAGACCCTGACGTACAAGCCCGTTCAGCCCGAGGTGCAGCCGCCGGCACCCGGCGACGTTGATCCCGAGGTGCTGCCGCCGCGGCCCAATGGCACGCGATTGATCGCACCGAATTCCGAGACCCAACTGACCGTGGCCGAGACCGAAGCCGTCGAAGCCCATACCCGGACGGCGACCGCAGCCGTTGCGGCCACCGGTACGAACCCGCAGGTACCCGTCCCGGCTCCGGCACCGCTGCGCCCCCTGGCAGAGCGCACCTCCCGGCCCGTCGAGGCATCGACGTCCCTGACCGGCGAAGGCACCAGTGTTGCCGACCCGGCCCGACCTTCCATAGCGAGTTTGGCCACCGCCCCGGCCACAACCCCTGAGCCGCCAGCACGACCTGTGGATCTCGCCCCTTTGATCGCCAGGGACTCCAGCGGCGGCAAGCTCGAAGAGCCGACTTCCGGGCTTCCTGCGACCGGCGAAACCACGACCGGCCAGACCCAGGCTTCGGGTGCGGCCAAAGACACCCTGGTGTCGCAACTCTCGCGCGGCACGATTGAGGCCACCGCCCAGATCGCAGCCCAGATCCAGCGTCGGCTGGAGGGACGTTCCACCCGGTTCGAGATGGCCCTGACCCCTGACGAGCTCGGGCGGGTCGACGTCAAGCTCGACATCGACTCCGAGGGCCGGCTCAACGCCCGCCTGGCCTTCGACAATCCGGCGGCCGCGACCGATCTAAGAGGCCGGGCCGACGAGTTGCGCCGCCAGCTTGAGGCTGCCGGCTTCCAACTGGCCGACGACGCCTTCGAATTCGCCGACCGTGACAGCGGGTCCAGTGCCTTCGACCGCGGACAGGACACACGCAACGGTTCGTCGCGTGCCTTCGCCGCAGCCACACGTCTCAATACCGAAATCGACGTGGCTCAACCGCCGCTCTGGCTCGCGCTCTCCCTCTCGCCTTCGGGCGTGGACATGAAGGTCTGATCCGATGGTCGACTCCATCACCAGCACGACGACCAACGCGACCAACCGGATCGGTGCCGGCTCCACCATGTTGGCCTCAAATTTTGAGACCTTTCTGACGCTGCTAACCTCGCAGCTGAAGAACCAAGATCCGCTGTCGCCCGTGGACTCCAACCAGTTCACCGCCCAACTGACCCAGATGGCCGGTGTTGAACAGCAGCTGCTGACCAACGACCTGCTCAAAGGCCTTCTGGCGGCCCAGGGCGGCGGCGGGCTCGCTGGCGCGGCCACCTATATCGGCAAGGACGCCACTGCAGCCTGGTCAGCCACCAAATTCACCGAGGGCGAAGCGACCTGGAGCTATGAACTGGCCTCGAACGCCAGCTCGGCGACGCTGCAGGTACTGGACGGCTCGGGCAAGGTGGTCTGGTCCGGAGACGCCCCCGACCGGACGACCGGGATTCATGACTTCACCTGGGACGGCAATGCCAACAGCGGCAACAACGGCCAGGATGGTCAGGTCTATTCGCTGAGAGTCGTGGCCAGAGATGCGGCCGGCGGTGCCGTCGATGCCCAGGTCCTGACCCGCGGTCGCATCACCGGTGTCGAGATGTACGACGGCGTTCCCTATCTCACGGTCGGCAATTCCATCCTGCCGCTCTCCACAGTGATCGCGCTGGAAGAGTCTCGTGCCGCCGCGACGACGACGACCGGTGGGGCTGCGGATGCCAGCCTGTTGGCCCAACTCACCTCTACTTTCAACCCATTGAAACTGTTCTCGTAAGGAGCATCGCGCCATGAGCATCAACAGCGCCCTTCTGGCCGGCGTGTCTGGCCTGACCGCCAACTCCGCCGCCCTCGCCGCGATCTCGCAGAACATCGCAAACGTCAACACAGTCGGCTACAAGCGCACATCGGGAGAGTTCCAGACCGTCATCAACAGCCAGTCGCAGGGGGCGGGCTATTCCGCCGGTGGGGTTCTGGCCACAGCGCGCCACTTCACCAGCCAGAACGGTCAGCTCCAGCGCACGACCTCAAGCACCGACCTCGGCATCGCCGGCCAAGGCTTCTTCGTCGTCACCGAGAAGCCCGAGAATCTGCAGGTCACCGACAGCCGCCTGTTTACCCGCGCCGGGGCCTTCAGCGTCGACAACCTCGGCTATCTGAAGAACACCGCCGGCCTCTACCTGCAGGGCTGGCCGGTCGATGCGGAGGGCAATATCGCCACTGATCCGTCCGACCTGAACCGCCTGCGTACTGTCAATGTCGGCTCCGTCGGTGGCACGGCAGACGCGACCACCCGCATCGGGTTGAACGCCAACCTCAAGTCCAGCCAGCTGGTCTCGGCCGAGGCGACCGATGCCGCAGCCCTGCCGCCCGGCGCCAATGCCTACAACCCCACGACCAATTCCATGGCCATGTGGGACCCCGAAACCGGCGCTGGCGTGAAGCCCGACTTTGAGCTGACCATTCCGGTGTCGGACTCCAAGGGTGGGCAGCGGACCGTGGCCATGTCCTTCCTGAAAAGCACCGTTCCCAACCAGTGGTACGCCGAGATCCGCGCCATACCGGCGTCTGATGTCGTCACAGGTGCCGGATTGACCAATGGCCAGATCAGGAGCGGCTTGGTCGCCTTCACCCAGGACGGGCGCCTGGACGCCGACGCCATGGCCGCACTGGGCACTCAGGCCCTGTTCCCTGATCCAGCCGCAGCGACCCTGACGTTCGGCTCGTCCAACAGCGCGGCCCCGGGTGCCGGTGCTGTCAACTGGGCCGCAGGCCTGGGCATCGACAGCCAGGACCTGGCCTTCGATCTCACGGCGGCTACCGGCGGCCTGACGCAGTACGACAGCGGTTCGGTCGTGCAGGCCGTCCTGACCAACGGCACCGCCTTCGGCAACCTGTCCGAGGTCAAGATCGACGACAGCGGCTTCGTCACCGCCATCTTTGATAACGGCGTCACCCGCCGGATCGCCCAGATCGCCCTGGCCACATTCCCCAGCCCGGACAGCCTGGCCCAGACCTCAGGCAACGCCTATCGGGTCAGCCAAGGCTCGGGCACCTACAACTTGAAAGCGGCCGGTACCGGCGGCGCGGGCCTGATCGGCGCGTCGCAGCTTGAGGCCTCGACCGTTGACCTGTCTGCGGAGTTTACCGGCCTGATCACCACCCAGCGTGCCTATTCCGCCTCGTCCAAGATCATCACCACAGCCGACGAAATGCTCGCAGAACTCATCAGCATCAAACGCTGATATTCGAGTAACAGGGCGTAAACCTCAATGAATCACTCGTTGAATATTGCGACCGTGGACGGAGGGCATTTTAGCCTTTCCTTCACCACGACGCTTAAACGGCCCTTAGCCGCAGACCGCTACGGTCACGATCACAGTGGTGGTGGTCAATGAGGCATAAGCCCATGTTGCAAGAGCGACGCCTGAATACTCAAGGCGAACAATACGTGGTCGGGCCGACGGGGACTCCCCTGACGCTGCACGACCTCCCTCCGGCCAATACGGACCGTTGGGTCATCCGCCGCAAGGCGGAGGTTGTGGCCGCCGTTCGCGGCGGGCTGATCAGCCTGGAAGACGCGCTCGCGCGCTATCGTCTGACGGCCGAGGAATTCCTGGCCTGGCAGAAGGCGATCGACAAATGGGGTATGCAGGGCCTGCGCACGACGCGGATCCAGCACTACAGCCGCCCGTAAGGCGGCTACCCCGATCAGATCACGGCCGCTCTCGGCGACGGGGGCGGCCGTGATCGTTTGAGCTGGGCCTCATCGTTTGGGACAGGCCTCGAAATTGCGCGGCTTTCGCACTAGATAGCGCCCCATGACCCCCGACACATCGATTTTGGCTGAGGACATCTGCCCGGTTTCGACCATCGCCCGTCCGGATATGGATGCGGCGGTCGAGGCTGCGCGCGCGGCCGTTGGGCTGCCGGTCGGATCGCGCATCGTCGCGGCCATGTCGGGCGGGGTCGACTCCACCGTGGTCGCGGCCCTGCTTCACAGAGCGGGCTATGAGGTCGTCGGCGTGACGCTTCAGCTTTATGACCACGGCGCGGCGCTGAAGAAAAAGGGGGCCTGCTGCGCGGGTCAGGACATCCACGACGCCCGTCTGGCGGCCGAGAGCCTGGGCATCTCCCACTATGTGCTCGACTATGAAAGCCGGTTCCGCGACGCCGTCATCGACCAGTTCGCCGACGCCTATCTGGCGGGTCAGACGCCGGTGCCCTGTATCCGCTGCAACCAGACGGTCAAATTCCGCGATCTGCTGGACGTGGCCCGCGATCTCGGGGCCGAGGCCATGGCCACCGGACACTATGTCCGCCGGTCGGTCATCGACGGTCGCACGCAGATGCGCAAGGCGGTCGACCATTCGCGCGACCAGTCCTATTTCCTGTTCGCCACCACGGCGGCGCAACTGGACTATCTGCGTTTCCCCCTGGCCGATCTGGAAAAGCCGCAGGTACGCGGCGTCGCCGCCGAACTGGGGCTGCGCATCGCCGCCAAGCCGGACAGCCAGGACATCTGTTTCGTGCCCAACGGCGACTATCGCACCCTGATCGACAAGCTTAGGCCGCAGGGGCGCGAGGCCGGCGAAATCGTGCATATGGACGGCCGCGTGCTGGGCGGCCATTCAGGCATCACCGACTATACCATCGGCCAGCGCCGGGGCCTGAATGTCGCCGTGGGCGAGCCCTTGTTCGTGACCCGGCTGGATCCGGTGAAACGCCACGTCATCGTCGGCCCGCGCGAAGCCCTGCTGACCGCCGCCCTGACGCTGGACGAGACCAACTGGCTGGGAGACGAGGCCTCGATCACCGCCGCCGCCGAGGCCGGTGCGCCGGTGCTGGCCCGGGTCCGCTCGACCCGACCGCCCTCCCCCGCCCGGCTGGCCCTGATCGACGGGGCCGTCGCGGTCCTGTTTGCGACCGGCGAGGAAGGCGTGGCCCCCGGCCAGGCCTGTGCCCTCTATGATCCGGCCGATCCGGACCGCCTGCTGGGCGGCGGCTTCATCAAGACGACCACGGCGGTTGTCGTCTGAGAGGTCAGTTTGATGCCGCCCTTGTCGGCAACAGCTTGCGCCGTTGGCGCACCAGGGCCAGCGGGCGGCCGTCCGGCGCCCAGGCCACGCCGTCCTCGACGGCCCAGCCGCCGCCGACGTCGCGGCTCGTGAAGTGGAAAAAGGCCCAGCCTTCCGGCGAGGTGTCAGGCGTGGTGGCGCACAGCAGGTCGGCGCGCAGATCGACACTGGCGGAAATGATCGGCGGGGCGGGCAAGGCGGTGAAATAGGTCGGGTACAGGCCGTCCAGCAGGAACAGCAGCCGGGCCTCGTCCAGCGGTG
>Ga0105054_10004175_pt1 | contig 21761 bp, 17 predicted proteins | sample BON02_FD_78091 | JGI IMG/M metagenome (GOLD analysis project Ga0105054, IMG submission 78091) | Freshwater microbial communities from Lake Bonney liftoff mats and glacier meltwater in Antarctica - BON-02 (megahit assembly) | ecosystem: Environmental > Aquatic > Freshwater > Ice > Glacier...
CGTGTTGCCGTCCTGAACGGCTTCACCGCTCTCGGCACGCCCATTACAGAAGTCGTGGGATAAGTCTGTCCGGGGATAGGGGAACCCTCACCGTCAGACCATTTGTGCAACAGAGCCATCTTGGCCTCATTCCACGAGAGAGCATTTGGCATCGTGCATATGGTCACGTCAGTCGACGTCGCTCTACACCATAATCTTTACAGTATCATAGAGAAGTGAGTGGCTGCTATGGGACTTTCTTGACTAAGTATCCGATGGTGGCGATACAGTGTGGCGCCGTCTGCTGTATGTCCAGCTCGGTTGTGACGGTTCGTGGGCCGACCCGGTGCTTCCAGCATACCTCGCCCCCCCCTCAAACCTCCTCCACCATCACCACGCCTTGCATGGCTTTGATGGCGCCTCGGATTTGGGGGGTTACGGGGTAGGTGTTGGGGAGGGTCAGGTCGATCTCACGGCCTGTGGCGTCGGGGATGCAGAGGGTGATTGTGGCGCGGGTGGTGCCTTGGACGGTGCTTAGGAGGGCGGCGAGGGAGGGGATGGCCTCGGCCCGGTTGAGGTGGATGCGGATGTCGGAGGCGCCTGCTTGCGCGGCGACGGTGTCGATGGGGGAGACGGCGTTGGCGAGGAGTTTGACGCCGTCGCCGTCGGGGTCAACGCGGACGGTGAGGACGACGTTGCGGCCGGGCTCCAGCAACTCGCGGGACGCCTCTAGCACGTCGGAGAAGACGGTGACCTCGAATAGCCCGGTGGGGTCGGAGAGGGAGACGAAGGCGAAGCGGTTGCCTTTGGCGGATTTGCGTTCCTGACGGGCGGCGACGGAGCCTGCGATGCGGGCGATGTGGGAGCCTTTGGCCGCCGCCGTGGCGGTGACTTCGGTAAGGCTTTTGACGTCTTTGCGACGCAGGGCGGACATGTAGTCATCCAGCGGGTGGCCGGAGAGGTAAAAGCCGATGGCCTGGTGTTCCTGGGTGAGGCGTTCGACCGGCAGCCAGTCGTCGCGCCAGGGCAGGCGGGGTTCGGGGATGTCTGTGCCTGAGTCGCCGAAGAGGGAGACTTGAGTGGAGGATTTGGCATCATGGATGGCGGCGGAGTAGGCGGTCAGGGGGTCTAATGCCTCGAACACTCTTGCGCGGTTGGGGTCGAGTTGGTCGAAGGCGCCTGCGCGGGCGAGCATTTCCAGCGGGCGTTTGCCGATGCGTTTGAGGTCTGTGCGGCGGGCGAAATCGAAGAGGGTGGCGAAGGGTTTTTCGCCGGTTTCGGTTTTGCGGGCGGCGGTGATCAGGCGCATGGCCTCAACCCCGACGTTTTTGAGGGCGCCGAGGGCGTATTGGAGTTGCCCCTGATGGGCGGTGAAGGTGGCGGCGGAGCGGTTGACGCAAGGGGGGACGGTGGTGAGGCCGAGCCTGTCGATCTCACGTTTGTAGATGGCGAGTTTGTCGGTGAGGTGGATGTCGCAGTTCATCACGCCGGCCATGAATTCGACGGGGTGGTTGGCTTTGAGCCAGGCGGTTTGGTAGCTGACCACGGCATAGGCGGCGGCGTGGGATTTGTTGAAGCCGTAGTTGGCGAATTTTTCGAGGAGGTCAAAGACTTCGCCCGCTTTGGTGGCGTCGATGTTGTGGGTGGCTTTGCAGCCCGCGACGAATTTGGGGCGTTCCTTGGCCATCTCGGCGGCGATCTTTTTGCCCATGGCGCGGCGGAGGAGGTCGGCGCCGCCGAGGGAGTAGCCGCCCATGACTTGGGCGATCTGCATCACCTGTTCCTGGTAGACGATGATGCCTTGGGTTTCGGCAAGGATGTGGTCGATGGTGGGGTGGAGAGATTCTAGTTCGCGCAGGCCGTTCTTGACCTCGCAATAGGTAGGGATGTTTTCCATCGGGCCGGGGCGGTAGAGGGCGACGAGCGCGACGATGTCTTCGATGCAGGTGGGTTTCATGCGGCGAAGGGCGTCCATCATGCCGGAGGATTCGACCTGGAAGACGGCGGTGGTGCGGGCGGCGGCGTAGAGGTCGTAGGATTTGGGATCATCCAGCGGGATGTGGCCGATGTCGTTATCGGCGCCGGGGGGGGGTGTGTAGAGGTGGGTGCCGTCGGCGGCGATGTGGAGGGGGCGGCCTGCGTCGGTGATCTGTTGGATGGCGTTTTGGATGACGGTGAGGGTTTTTAGGCCAAGGAAGTCGAATTTGACCAGACCGGCGGCTTCGACCCATTTCATGTTGAACTGGGTGGCGGGCATGTCTGAGCGGGGGTCTTGGTAGAGGGGGACCAACTCATCCAGCGGGCGGTCGCCGATGACGACGCCTGCGGCGTGGGTGGAGGCGTTGCGGTAGAGGCCTTCGAGTTGGGCGGCGTAATCCAGCAGGCGGGCGACGACTTCTTCTTTGGCGGCTTCGCGCAGGCGGGGCTCGTCAGCGAGGGCTTTGGTGATGGAGACGGGTTTGACGCCTTCGACGGGGATCATTTTCGACAGGCGATCGACCTGCATGTAGGACATTTGCAAGACGCGGCCAACGTCGCGAACGGCGGCTTTGGACAGCAGCGCGCCGAAGGTGATGATCTGGCCTACGCGGTCGCGGCCGTATTTGTCCTGGACATAGCGAATGACTTCTTCGCGGCGGTCCATACAGAAGTCGATGTCGAAATCGGGCATCGAGACCCGCTCGGGGTTCAGGAACCGCTCAAACAGCAGGGCGTAGCGGAGGGGGTCGAGGTCTGTGATGGTCAAGGCGTAGGCGACCAATGACCCTGCGCCAGAGCCGCGGCCGGGGCCGACAGGGATGCCTTGGTCTTTCGCCCATTTGATGAAATCGGCGACAATCAGGAAATAGCCGGGAAAGCCCATGCCCTCGATCACGCCCAGTTCAAAGTCGAGGCGGGCCTGATAGTCCTCAACCGAGACAGCGTGGGGGATCACCGCCAAACGGGCTTGCAGACCCTCGTTAGCCTGACGGCGCAGCTCATTCACCTCATCCTCGGCGAATTTGGGCAGGATGGGGGCGTGTTTGGCGACTGCAAAGGCGCAGCGGCGGGCGATCTCTACTGTGTTCTCTAGGGCCTCTGGCAGGTCGGCAAAAAGCGCGCACATCTCGGATTCGGATTTGAAATAGTGCTGGGGGGTCAGTTTGCGGCGGGGTTCGTTTTGGTCGACATAGGCGCCTTCGGCGATGCAGATCAGGGCATCGTGGGCCTGATGCATCTTCGCCAGCGGGAAATAGACGTCATTGGTGGCGACGAGGGGCAACCCAAGCTCATAGGCCATCTCGACATGACCGCGCTCGGAGGCGGCTTCGGCCTCGGTCAGACGGCCACCCTCGCCGGGATGGCGCTGCAATTCGATATACAGCCGGTCGGGGAAGATACCCGCCAGCCGGTCCACCAAAGCGCGGGCTTTGGGTGTTTGCCCGGCACGCAAGAACCGCCCCAAGGGGCCATCGGGGCCACCGGACAGGCAGATCAGGCCGTCGTTATGCTGGGCCAACTCGTCCAGCGTGACATGCGGCAGGGTTCCGTCGCCGCGCAGGTAGAGGCAAGAGTTCAGCTTCATCAGGTTCATGTAGCCAGCCTGAGACTGCGCCAGCAGGACCAAAGGCGCGGGCGGGCGCGGGCGTTCGCCAAGACCTGCGGGGTCATGGCTCAGCGATATCTGGCACCCGACGATGGGCTGAACGCCTGCATCCTTGGCGGTCACAGAGAATTCCAAAGCGCAGAACATGTTGTTGGAATCGGTGACGGCGATGGCGGGCATCTGGGCTTTGGCGGTCATTTCCACCAGCTTTTTCACCGGCACAGCGCCTTCGAGAAGGCTGTGTTCGGTATGGGTTCTGAGATGGATGAATCGGGGTGCTGATGCCATGACGTCAGAGTAGCGCGGGCGTCAGGGCAGCGGAAGGGCTGGATGATCTATCGGCAAAGCTTGAAGCTGCTTTTCGGAAAGCGCAATTAATAACGCTTGCTTGGAATCACCGCTGTTGTCTTGATATGGTCACAACAATAAGGGGCGCGCGCCTCGCTTTACGCCGCATCGGGCGGGCGCGCAATATGCTTCAAAAGGGGAGACCGCGGCGGACTTATATAATGACCGAAGCAAGCCGGTCTGAAACAGCGTTTCTGTTGAACGGAACGCCGATCCGCGTGACAGGGCACGGCCCGACGCGGACCCTGTTGGATTTTCTGCGCGAAGAACGCGGGCTTTGTGGCACCAAAGAAGGGTGCAACGAGGGCGATTGCGGGGCTTGCACCGTGATGGTGACGGATGAAAGCGGCAGCCGCGCGCTGAACGCCTGTATTCTGTTCCTGCCGCAGTTGCAGGGCAAAGCGGTGCGCACGGTCGAAGGGATTTCTGGGCCCAAGGGCCAGATGCACCCGGTGCAATCGGCAATGGTGGAACATCATGGCAGCCAATGCGGCTTTTGCACGCCGGGGTTTGTGGTGTCGATGGCGGTGGCACATCTGAACGGGGCCACCGATCACGACGACCAGTTGGCGGGCAATCTGTGCCGCTGCACGGGCTATGCACCAATCATCCGCGCGGCACAGGCGGCGGAAACTGCGGCGGTGCCCGATTGGATGACCTCAGACAGGCTTGCCCTTTCGGAAATACTCCCGGAGGGGTCCGGGGAGGCAGGCAGCCTCCCCGGCGCTTTCCGGCCAGCGTCGTCGGATGAATTGGCAGACTGGTATCTGGCCAATCCCGACGCCACGCTGATCGCCGGGGCCACGGACGTGGGTCTGTGGGTGACCAAACAGATGCGCGATCTGGGGCAGGTCGCGTTTTTGAATGGCATGAAGGATCTGCAACAGATCGAACGCCAGGGTGGGCAGTTGCATGTCGGCGCCTGCGTGACGATTGCGGAATTGCGCGCCGCTGTGGCACCGCATCTGCCAGCTTTCGCCGAGATGCTGCGGCGCTATTCCAGCGAACAGGTCCGCAATGCGGCAACGATTGGCGGCAATATCGCCAATGGCTCGCCCATCGGGGACGCGCCACCTGCGCTGATCGCTTTGGGCGCCACGCTGCATCTGCGGCGCGGGGATGAGATGCGGGCGATGCCTTTGGAGTCGTTTTTTCTGGGGTATCGCAAGCAAGACCGGAAGCCGGGGGAGTTTGTGGCGGGGGTGTCCTTTGCCGATAGCGCGCCCGCGTTGCGGGTCTACAAGCTGTCAAAGCGGTTCGATCAGGATATTTCCGCCGTTCTGGGCGCGTTCAATGTGACAGTTGAAGCGGGCGTCGTGGCGTCTGCGCGGATTGCCTTTGGCGGGATGGCGGGGATTCCAAAGCGGGCTTCGGCGTGTGAGGCGGCTTTGGTTGGGCAGGTTTGGTCCGAGGCTTTGGTGCAGGCTGGGATGGCTGCGATGGCGGGGGATTTTGCGCCGATGTCGGATATGCGGGCTTCGGCTGCGTATCGGATGACGGCGGCGCAGAATTTGCTGCGGCGGTATTTCCACGATCTTGCCGGGGTGCAGGTTTCGGTTCTGGAGGTGCGGGCATGACGATGGGTAAGGCTTTACCGCATGATTCCGCCCCGCTGCATGTGACGGGTGCAGCGCGGTATCTGGATGATATTCCGCTGCCTGCTGGGGCGTTGCATCTGGCTTTTGGGCTGTCGTCGGTCGCGCATGGCGAGATTTTGGGAATGGATCTGGCGGCGGTGCGGGCGGCTCCGGGGGTTCGGCTGGTTTTGTCGGCGGAGGATCTGCCGGATATGCCCGATTGTTCGCCTTCGGCGCATGATGAGCCGTTGTTGGCGGTAGGGCGGGTGCATTACCATGGTCAGCCGGTGTTTCTGGTGGTGGCGGAGAGCCATTTTGCCGCACGGGCGGCGGCGCGGTTGGGCCGGGTGGAGTATAAAGAACTGCCGGCGCTGTTGACGGTGGAAGACGCACTTGCGGCGGATAGCCGGTTTGAGGCGGGGCCGGTGGTCTGGTCTCGCGGCGAGGCTGCTGCGGCGATTTCCAGTGCGGCGCATGTGGTGGAGGGCACTTTCCCGGTGGGCGGGCAAGAGCATTTCTATCTGGAGGGGCAGATTGCGGCCTGTCTGCCCTCGGATGAGGGGGTGCATGTGTATTCCTCGACCCAGCATCCTACGGAAGTTCAGCACAAGGTGGCGCATGCGTTGCATCTGCCGATGAGTGCGGTGCGGGTTGAGACTCGGCGGATGGGCGGGGGGTTCGGCGGTAAGGAGTCGCAGGGGAACGCTTTGGCGATTGCTTGTGCGGTGGCCGCTAGGGCGACTGGGCAGGCCTGCAAGATGCGGTATGACCGGGATGATGACATGGTCATTACCGGCAAACGGCATGATTTGAAGATCTTGTATCGCGCGGGGTTTGATGACGCGGGCGTCGTGCAGGGGGTGGAGTTTACCCATCTGTTCCGCTGTGGCTGGAGTATGGATCTGTCCTTGCCTGTCGCTGACCGGGCGATGTTGCATGCAGATAATTGCTACCACCTGCCCGCCGTGCGGATTGAGAGTCATCGGTTGCGCACCAATACCGCCAGTGCCACGGCTTACCGCGGCTTTGGCGGGCCGCAGGGGATGATCGGGATAGAGCGGGTGATGGATCACATCGCCTTTGCTTTGGGCGCAGAGCCGATGGAGGTGCGAGCTGCCAACTTTTATCGCGGGATGCAGGGGGTGCATGCCTCCGACGGGAGTATTTCCAAAAGGGCAAATGTGCAGACCACGCCGTATTTGATGCCGGTGGAGGATTTTATCGGCGATCAGGTGGTGGCGGAGGTGGCGCGGACGTCGGAGTATCTGGCGCGGAAGGCGGCGATTGCTGAGTGGAATGCGGGCAGCCCGGTATTGAAGCGCGGGATAGCGCTGACGCCGGTGAAATTTGGCATTTCCTTTACTCTTACCTGGCTAAACCAAGCGGGGGCTTTGGTGCATGTGTATCAGGATGGGTCGGTGCATCTGAACCATGGCGGGACCGAGATGGGGCAGGGGCTGAACCAGAAGGTGGCGCAGGTGGCGGGGGCGGTTTTCGGGCTGGAGGCGGGGGCGGTGACGATCACCGCGACCGATACCGGGAAGGTGCCGAATACATCGGCCACGGCGGCGTCTTCGGGGTCTGATCTGAACGGCATGGCAGCGCAGGCGGCGTGTGGGATTATCCGCGATCGGATGGCGGAGTATTTGGCGCAGAAGCATCAGATGAAGCCTGAGGCGGTGGTGTTTGCGGCTGGTCGGGTGGTGGTTGGCGGGGCTAATTATTCCTTTGCCGAGGTGGCGGCCGCGGTTTATCAGACGCGGATATCGCTGTCTTCGACCGGGTTTTATGCGACGCCTAAGATCACCTGGGACCGGGTTAAGGGGCAGGGGCGGCCTTTCCTGTATTTCGCTTATGGGGCGGCGGTGACCGAGGTGGTCATTGATACGCTGACAGGCGAGAACCGGATATTGCGGGCGGATTTGCTGCATGACACGGGGACCAGTCTGAACCCGGCTTTGGATATTGGTCAGGTTGAGGGGGCGTATGTGCAAGGCGCGGGCTGGCTGACGACAGAGGAATTGGTCTGGGATGGCAAGGGGCGTTTGACGACGCATGCGCCCTCGACCTACAAGATCCCGGCCTGTTCGGATCGCCCGCCCGTGTTCAACGTGGCTTTGTGGGGGCGGGAGAACGGCGAGGATACGGTGGGCAAATCGAAGGCTGTAGGGGAGCCGCCGTTCATGCTGGGGATATCTGCGTTTTACGCTTTGTCGGATGCGGTGGCGGCCTGTGGCGATGGGTCTGTGTATCCTGATCTGCGCGCCCCCGCGACAGCGGAGGCGGTGCTGGAGGCTGTGTCCCGTGTGCGGGATGTTTGATCTGGGGGCGCTGCGGGCTGCCCTGGACGCGCATGGCCGCGTGGCGCGGGTGGTGATTGCGGGGGTTGAGGGATCAAGCCCGCGTGAAGTTGGCGCGTCGATGTTGGTGTGGGCCGATGCGGCAAAAGGCTTCGGGCAATCGGGGACAATTGGCGGCGGGGCTTTGGAGTTTGCGGCGGCGTCTCGGGCGCTTTCGGGGGCTGGCCGGGTGGTGGAGCGGGTGGCTTTGGGGCCTTCGCTGGGCCAGTGCTGCGGCGGGGCTGTGACGCTGTGGACTGAGGTTTATGAGGCTGTGCCTTTGGCCGTGGACGGGGTTTTTGCGCGGGGGGCGGGGGAGATGCCTTTGGCTGTCGCGCGGGTATTGGCGGCGGCGCGGGGGGCGGGGGTTGTGCCTGCCTCTGGGCTGGTTGGTGCTTGGTTGGTGGAGCCTGTGGCTGTGCCTGCGCGGCAGGTTTGGGTTTGGGGTGCTGGGCATGTGGGGCGGGCTTTGGTCGCTGTGCTGGCGCCTTTGCCAGGGATTTCAGTGACTTGGGTGGATGTGGATTTGGCGCGTTTTCCGGATGTGGTGCTTGAGGGGGTCACGGTGGTGCCGGTGGCGGATCCGGCGGCGCTCGTGGCGCATGTGCCGGTGGGGGCGGAGCATGTGATTGTGACATACTCTCACGCGCTGGATCTGGAGCTGTGTCATCGGTTGTTGGGGCGCGGGTTTGGTTCTTGTGGCGTGATTGGCTCGGCCACGAAATGGGCGCGGTTTCGGGGGCGGCTGGGGGCTTTGGGGCATTCAGGCGCGGCGATTGGGCGGATTGTTTGTCCGATTGGCGATCCGGGGTTGGGCAAGCATCCGCAGGCGATTGCGGTGGGGGTTGTGGCGCAGATGTTGCGGCAGGCTGTTGCGGTTTCTGGGGCGGTTCAGGGGGAGATGCGGGCATGACGGAACTGTTGGCGGTAAAAGGCGTGACCAAGGCCTATCCGGGGGTGGTGGCGAATTCTGATGTGTCGTTTTCGATTTCCGAGGGTGAGGTGCATGCCTTGCTAGGCGAGAATGGCGCTGGAAAATCGACGCTGGTCAAGATGATTTATGGGTTGGTGCGGCCGGACTCGGGGTCGATGACCTTGCGGGGGCAGGCTTATCGGCCGGGCAAGCCTGCGGAGGCGCGGCGGCTGGGTGTGGCGATGGTGTTTCAGCACTTTTCGTTGTTCGAGGCGCTGGATGTGGCGGAGAACGTGGCTTTGGGGATGGAAAATCCGCCGCCCTTGCGGGAGTTGTCGGCGCGGATCCGCGCGGTGAGTGAGGAGTATGGGTTGCCGTTGGATCCGACGCGGATGGTGGGGGATTTGTCTGCGGGGGAGCGGCAGCGAGTGGAGATTATCCGCTGTCTTTTGCAAGATCCGAAGCTGTTGATCATGGATGAGCCGACCAGCGTCTTGACGCCGCAAGAGGTGGAGATTCTGTTCAAGACCCTGCGGCAGTTGTCGGCGGAGGGGACGGCGATCTTGTATATCTCGCACAAGCTGGAGGAGATCCGGGCCTTGTGTGATGAGGCGACGATCCTGCGGCGGGGGAAGGTTGTGGCGACCTGCACGCCGCGGGACCGGACGGCGCGGGAGATGGCGGAACTGATGGTGGGGGCGGCGTTTACGCCACCCGAGCGGCGGGCGGGGGAAAAGGGCGCGGTTGCCTTGGGGGTGTCGGGGTTGTCGGTGGATAGCCCTATCCCGTTCGGGACCAGCTTGAAGGATGTCAGCTTTACCGTGGCAAAGGGCGAGGTTCTGGGAATTGCGGGTGTGGCTGGCAATGGGCAGGACGAGTTGCTGCTGGCGCTGTCGGGCGAGTTGAAGGTGGCGGCGGACCGGGTGCGGATTGACGGCCAGCCGATGGGCGATCAGGGGCCGGTGGCGCGGCGCAAGGTGGGGTTGGTGGCAGCCCCCGAGGATCGCTATGGCCATGCGGCGGCGCCGGATATGAGTTTGATTGAGAACGCGTTTTTGACAGCGGGGGTGCGCAAGGGTCTGACCAACAGGTGGGGCTTCATCAACTGGGCCAAGACGCGAGCTTTTGCCGAAGAGGTGATTGCGGAATATGACGTGCGGACGCCGGGGCCGGGGGTTGCGGCGCGGGCGCTGTCAGGCGGGAATTTGCAAAAGTTCCTGATGGGGCGGGAGTTGAATCAGGCGCCATCGGTCATCGTGATCAACCAGCCGACATGGGGCGTGGATGCAGCGGCGGCGGCGCAGATTCGGCAGGCGATATTGGACCGCGCGGCCTCGGGGGCTGCGGTGGTGGTGATCAGTCAGGATCTGGATGAATTGCTGGAAGTGTCAGACAGTTTTGCGGCGCTGAACGGCGGGCGGTTGAGCAAGCCGCGCACCGTGGAGGGGCTAACGATGGATGAGATCGGTCTGATGATGGGTGGGGCCCATGGCATGGAGGTGGCGCATCATGCGGAGTAATCGGACATCACGGGGGGGCGTGCGATGCTGAGGCTGGAAAAGCGACCGACGCCAAGCCAGTTCTGGCTTTATGCCACGCCGGTGGTGGCGGTTTTGCTGACCATGATCGTGGGTGGCATGCTGTTTGCCGCGATGGGCAAGGACCCGTTCGCGGTGATCCGCACGATCTTTTGGGACCCGCTGTTTGGCGGGATGTCAGGCTATCTGCGCGGACAGCTGATCGTCAAGGCGGGGCCGTTGATCCTGATCGCCATCGGGCTTGCCTTGGGCTTTCGCGCCGGGATATGGAACATCGGGGCCGAGGGGCAATATATCATGGGCGCCATTTCGGGCGCGGCCGTGGGGCTCTATTTCCACTCGATGGAGGGGTTCTGGATTTTCCCGCTGATGGTGCTGGCCGGGGCGTTGGGCGGCTGGGCCTGGGGGATGATTCCAGCCCTGCTAAAGACCAAGTTCAACACGAATGAGATCCTTGTCAGCCTGATGCTGGTCTATGTGGCCGAAAGCATTCTGGCCATGGCGGCCACGGGTTTCCTGCGCGACCCTGACGGTATGGGCTTTCCGGGTAGCAAGAATTTTCGGAATTACCCATCGGCGCATAATGCCGATCTGATTGCGGGCAGCGGCTTGCATTGGGGGGGCTTGGCCGCCCTGATCGGCGCGATGATCGTGGCGGCGATTTTGCTGTGGCATGTTTTGGGCTTTCAGATCCGGCTAGCGGGGCAAGCGCCAAGGGCGGCGCGGTTTCATGGGGTAAACCCCTCAAAGTTGGTGGTTTTGTGTATGGGCATCAGCGGCGGTTTGGCCGGGCTGGCGGGCGTGTTCGAGGTGACGGGGCCTGCCGCGCAGATCACCATCAACTTCAACGTAGGTTACGGCTTTACGGCCATTATCGTTGCTTTCCTTGGTCGGCTCAACCCGATTGGCATCGTTCTGGCGGGGTTCTTGATGGCGCTGACCTATGTGGGGGGCGAAATGGCCTCGACCCAGCTGGGTCTTCCTACAGCGGCGGTTCAGGTGTTTCAGGGGATGCTGTTGTTCTTTCTTTTGGCTGTGGATGTGTTGACCAATTACCGGGTTCGGGTTGGGTCTGGCGCCGTGAAAGTGGGGGGCTGAGCCATGGATTTTGGTGGAATTGATCCGGTCATTCTGATTGCGACCTTGATCGCCTCGGCGGTGCCGATCCTGCTTGCGGCTTTGGGCGAGACGGTGGTGGAACGATCGGGCGTGCTGAACCTGGGGGTTGAGGGCATGATGATCGTGGGCGCGCTGGGCGGCTTCGTGATTGCGGTGCAAACCGGCAGCCCGTTTCTGGGCTTTGTGGGCGGTGCGGTGACCGGGGCTGCGCTGAGCCTGATCTTTGCAGCACTGACGCAGGTGTTTTTGGCCAATCAGGTGGCGACGGGTCTCGCGCTCACACTGTTTGGTCTGGGGGCAAGTTCCTTGGGCGGGCAGGGGTATAACGGGATCAAGCCGCCTGCGACGGGGCAGTTTTTCCCCGATGCGCTGGCCGATCTGCCAGTCATTGGCCCGATTGTGTTTGGCCATGATTGGGTGGTCTATTTCGGTGTGGCCATGGTGGCGCTGCTGTGGTGGGTGCTGAAATCGACGCGGGTGGGGCTGATCATCCGCGCGGTCGGCGAAAGCCATGAGGCGGCGCATGCGCTGGGGTATAAGGTCAACCGGGTGCGGCTGGGTTGTATCGTTTTCGGCGGCGCGATGGCGGGGATGGGCGGGGCCTATGTCAGCCTGATCCGGGTGCCGCAATGGGTGGACGGGATCACCAATGGCGTTGGCTGGATTGCCCTTGCCATCGTGGTCTTTGCCAGCTGGAAGCCGTGGCGCGTGCTGATCGGGGCCTGGTTGTTTGGCGGCATCACGGTGTTGCAGCTGAATTTGCAGGCAGCGGGCAGCAGCATTCCGGTCGAGTACTTGTCGATGGCGCCTTATCTGATAACGATCATCGTGCTGGTCGTGATGTCGGCCGGGCGCAAGGGCAAGTCGGGCTCTAACGCGCCGGCCTGTTTGGGACAGAATTTTCACGCCTCACGCTGAGGCAATAACGTGCGGTGCCAGGAAGGCATCGCCATAATGGGGAGACGACCATATGAACCGCAGAACTTTGCTGGCAAGTGCCGCAATGGGGCTGACGCTGGCCTTTGGGGGCCAAGCCTTTGCCCAAGGGATGGACAGCGCGAAGGTGTGCTTTGTCTATGTCGGCCCGATCGGCGATGGCGGCTGGACCTTTCAGCACCATGAGGGCGCGCTGGCCGTGAAAGAGGCCTTTGGCGACAAGGTCGAGATCCAGTTTCAGGAAAGCGTGCCTGAGGGCGCGGACGCTGAGCGGGTTCTGACCCAGATGGCGCTGGGCGGCTGCAACATCATCTTCACCACGTCCTTCGGATACATGGACGCCACCAATGCCGTGGCCGCCCAGTTCCCGGATGTGAAGTTTGAGCATGCCACCGGTTACAAGCGCGATTCGGCCAATGTCAGCACCTATAACGCGCGGTTCTATGAGGGCCGGGCTATTCAGGGACATATCGCGGGCAAGATGACCACGTCGAACAAGATCGGTTACATCGGCTCTTTCCCGATCCCCGAAGTGGTGATGGGGATTAACGCCTATTATCTGCATGCCAAGGCCGTGAACCCCGATGTCGAATTGTCGGTGGTCTGGGCCTATACTTGGTTTGATCCCGCGAAAGAGGCTGATGCGGCCAAGGCGCTGATCGATCAGGGCGTGGACGTGATTGCCGCCCATACCGATTCGACCGCACCTTTGGCCGAAGCGGCCAAGACCGAAGGCAAAGTCATCGGCTTTGGTCAGGCGTCTGACATGGCGGCCTATAAGGACGGGCCGCGCGTCACCTCGATCATCGACAACTGGGCGCCCTATTACGTCAAGCGTGTGGGCGCATTGCTGGATGGCAGCTACGCTCAGGCCGATGCCTGGGAAGGGATTGCCGGAGGCGAGGTCGAGATTGGCGAGATCACCGACAAGGTGCCGGCCGATGTGAAGGCTGAAGCGCTGGCGATGAGTGCGGCGATTGCGGCGGGGACGTATCACCCCTTCACCGGGCCGATCAACAAGCAGGACGGCACGCCTTGGCTGGCCGAGGGCGTGACCGCGCCGGATGGCGATCTGTTGGGCATGAACTTCTATGTCGAAGGGATCACGGCGGAAATTCCGAAGTAATCGGACAAAAATCGCGACGGAAAGGGCCCGCGCAAGCGGGCCTTTTTCATGGGTGGAAATCTCTTATTGAAATTCACGTATGTGAATGTATGATAGTGTTGCCGGCAGGAGTCGGCTGACAGGGGGATACATCATGGCGCATATCGTGGTTTTGGGGGCGGGCTTGGGCGGGTCTATCATGGCCTATGAGATGAAAGAGCAGATGCGCCCCGAAGATACGATCACCGTGATCACCAAAGATCCGACCTATCATTTTGTGCCCTCGAACCCTTGGGTTGCGGTGGGCTGGCGCGAGCGCGACGACATCACCATTGATCTGACCAAGACGATGGCCAAGAAAGGGATCGGCTTCAAAACCATCGCCGCAAGCAAGGTTCACGCCGACGAAAACCGGGTGGAGTTGGTGGATGGCAGCTCGGTCGAATACGACTATCTGATCATCGCCACTGGGCCGGAACTGGCCTTTGACGAGATTGAAGGTCTGGGCCCGCATGGCGGGTTTACCCAATCGGTGTGCCATGTGGATCACGCGGCGAAAGCGCGTGAGGTGTTTGAAAAACTGCTGAAGAACCCCGGCCCAATCATCATTGGCGCGGTGCAGGGCGCCAGTTGCTATGGCCCGGCCTATGAATTCCTGTTCATTCTGGAAACCGCTTTGCGCCGTGCCAAGATCCGCGACAAGGTGCCGATGACCTTTGTGACATCCGAACCCTATGTCGGCCATCTGGGGTTGGACGGGATGGGTGACACCAAGGGGCTGCTGGAATCTGAGATGCGCGGCAAGCATATCAAATGGCTGACCTCGACCCGGGTGAAAAAGGTCGAGGACGGCAAGATGACGGTTGAAGAGATTGCCGACGATGGGTCTGTGAAGGCCGAGAAGGAATTGCCCTTTGCGTTCTCGATGATGCTGCCTGCGTTCCGGGGGATTCCGGCGGTGTCGGGGATTGAAGGGCTGTCAAATCCGCGCGGGTTTACCATTGTCGATGAGCATCAGCAGAACCCCAAGTATAAGAACATCTTTGCGGTGGGCGTTTGCGTGGCCATCCCGCCGATGGGGCCAACGCCGGTGCCCTGCGGGGTGCCAAAGACTGGCTTCATGATCGAATCGATGGTGACGGCGACGGCCCATAACATTGGCGCTATTTTGCGCGGCAAAGAGCCCGATCAGGTGGGCACCTGGAACGCGATTTGCCTGGCCGATTTTGGCGACGGGGGCATTGCCTTTGTGGCGCAGCCGCAGATCCCGCCGCGCAATGTGAACTGGTCCAGCAGCGGCAAATGGGTGCATCTGGCCAAGGTGGGATTCGAGAAATACTTCATGCGCAAGATCCGCAAAGGCACGTCAGAGCCGTTCTATGAGGCGCTGGCGATGAAGGCGATGGGCATCGCCAAGCTGAAGGAAACCAAAAAGGGATAGGGCGGGCCCTTTCAATTTCAGACAGAACCGGGCTTATATGCCCGGGAATGCGAGGCCTTTGGGCCCCGTGCCTGTCAGAACGAAAGTTGACCGCATGAGCCTGACCCATACTCCCGATATCATCGTTATTGGCGGCGGCATTGCTGGCCTGTCGGCTGCCGCCCGGCTGGCGCCGCATTCCCGGGTTTTGGTGCTGGAGGCCGAAGAGGCGCTGGGCCATCACGCCTCGGGCCGATCGGCCGCGTTGTATGAACCCTATTACGGCAGTCCGGCGGTGGTGCAATTGTCGCTGGCTTCGGGCGATTATTTTCGGTCGATCCCCGGGGTTCTGGCCCCGCGCGGGATGCTGCTGGTGGGGCGCGAGGATCAGCGCGCGCAGTTTGACTCTGATCTGGTGCGGATGGAGTTTGACCGGGTCTCGCTGGATGAGGCGGTGGCGATGTTTCCGATTTTGAACCGCGATGTGGCGGCGCATGCGGGCTATGCCGCCCATGCCGAGGATATTGATACCGACCTGTTGTTGCAGGGCTTTGCCAAGACGTTGCGCGGGGCTGGTGGAGAGATTGTGACCAAGGCGCGGGTGTCTACGATTGCGCGCACTGGGGCGGGTTGGCGGGTGACTTGGCCGGATGGAGAGGCCGAAGCCGCGCTGTTGGTCAATGCGGCGGGCGCTTGGGTGGATGAGGTGGCAAAGCTGGCGGGCGTGCAGCCGTTGGGCTTTGTGCCCAACCGGCGGTCGATGGCGCGGATTCCAGCGCCCGGGGGATTGGATGTGTCCAACTGGCCGATGGTGTTTGGCCCCGGTGAGGATTGGTATTGCAAGCCGGATGCTGGGGCGTTGATCGTCTCACCCGCCGAAGAGCATCCGATGGAGCCGCATGACGCTTGGGCCGATGACATGGTGCTGGCCGAGGGGCTGGCGCGCTATGAGGAATTTGTGACCGAGCCGGTAACGCGGTTATTGTCGAACTGGGCCGGGTTGCGGACATTCGCGCCGGATCGGTCGTTGGTGATTGGCCGGGATGCGCGGGAGCCTGCGTTTTTCTGGTTGGGCGGGCAGGGCGGGCAAGGGTTTCAATCCTGCGCCGGGGCCAGCCAATTGGCGGCGGATCTGATCTTGGGGGCGGTGCCTGAACTGTCGGCGTCGTTGGTGGCATCATTGGATCCGGCGCGGTTCGGATGAGTTTGCGGCTGCCGGATAGCGGGGCTGCGATTGCGGCTGACGGGCGGCGGATGGCGCCTTCGGCAACGCGCAATGCGGCGGCTATCTTGGGCGTTTTGCGGCGCGTGGTGCGGCCCGGAGCGCGGGTGTTGGAGCTGGCCTCAGGCTCTGGTCAACATGCGGCGGAGTTTGCGCCGGCGCTGGCGGCGGACTGGCAGCCGAGTGATGTGGCAGACGGGAATTTCGGCTCGATCACAGCTTGGGGTGGGGCGGGGGTGCGCGCGCCTGTGGTGCTGGACGCTTGCGCGCCCGGCTGGGGTGCGGGCGGTTGGGATGTGATCTTGGCGGTGAACCTGCTGCATCTGGTGCCAAGGGCTGGGGCCGAGGTATTGATTGCCGAGGCGGCGCGGGCGTTGTCGCCTGCCGGGCGGCTGGTGATTTACGGCCCGTTTTTGCGTGGCGGTGTGGCGACATCGGCGGGCGATGCGGCGTTTGATGCCGGTCTCCGGGCGCAGGATGCGGCCTTGGGCTATAAGGATTTGGGCTGGGTGATGGGCCTGATGGGCAGCGCCGGTTTGGGCGTGGAGGTGGTACCGATGCCCGCCAATAATTTGGCACTAATCACATTCAAGATTTGACATACGTAAAGGCCTTGGGCCGCTGACCATGCGATGCCGCCTGTGGAAACAGGAGTGTGCGTGATGCGCTATAAGACGAAGATCGCCGATATGCGGGGCTAGTTGCGGGTGATGAACAAGTTGATCCCGCAGGTGATGGCCGATTTTGCCGATCTGTCGAAGACGGTGAAGGACAGCCCGGTGATCTCGGTCAAGGAAAAGGAATATGTGGCGCTGGCGATTGCCATCGCGCAGCGCTGCGAGCCGTGCATCAATTTCCATGTGGAGGCGCTGATGAAATCGGGGGCTTCGCGCGAGGAATTGGGCGAGGTGCTGGGCATGTGCATCCAGATGGGCGGCGGCCCGGCGGTGATGTATGAGGGGCATGCGCTGGCCTGTTGGGATGAGTTGGCGGCCCCGGCGGCGTAGCACCACGCTTGCAAAGTGGGGGGTGACAGCGCGCGCGGTTGCGGTCAGATTGCGCTGATGACCCGTATATTGATCCCCCTTTTGTGCCTGTTGCTTGCCGCTTGCGGCGGGCAGCGTTCCGCCACGCGCGCGCCGGATGCCCACCCTGCGGCCTCTGTGCCGGTGAGGGCGGTGACCAGCCCGAATTTCTCGGATGCCGATCCGGTGGACAGTTGGAACGGCAAGCCGCCGCAGGCTTATGCCGTGCATGGGATTGATGTGGCCAAGTATCAGACCAGCATTGACTGGCGCACGGCGCGGGCGAATGGGGTGAATTTCGCCTTTATCAAAGCCACCGAAGGCGGCGACCGGGTGGATGAGATGTTCCGCGACCACTGGCGGGGTGCGGGGCAAGCGGGCGTGGCGCGTGGGGCTTACCATTTCTACTACCACTGCCGCCCGGCGATTGAACAAGCGCGCTGGTTCATCAAGACGGTGCCGAAAACGGCGGGCGCTTTGCCCCCAGTGCTGGATATGGAATGGACTCCGTTTTCGCCGACCTGCACGATTCGCCGCACGCCCGAGGATATTCGCAAGGACGCCGATATATTCATCAAGGCGGTGGCGGCGCATTATGGGCAACGGCCGATCCTGTACACCTCGATCGACTTTTTCCGCGATAATGAGATGTGGAAAGTGAAGGGCGCGGATTTCTGGCTGCGCGCCGTGGCGAAGCATCCGCAAGATCTGTACGATGGCCACCCTTGGACGTTCTGGCAGTACACCTCGACCGGGCTTATTCCGGGGGTTGCGGGCAAGGTGGATATCAACGTGTTTTCAGGCTCTGCCGGGGCTTGGGCCGATTGGCTGGCGGCGCGGGCGCGTTAACGCAACCCGATATCGGCCAGGGCGCGGGCGAGGTCTTCGGGCAGGGTGTCGTCATTCTCGCGGCCCTTGGCCAGATCGCGGGGCGCGTCCTCGGGCGTCAGATAGCGCCAGCCTTGGAATGGGCGGCGGGGGGCTGATTCGGTGCGGATGATCTCTTTGTCCATCATCATCGCGCAGCGGGTGATGCCATCGGAGCCGTCAACCCTTTCCAGCCCGACAAGGCGCTGACGGCACAGCATCACGCCTTTTATGATCCAGTAGATCGAACCGCCCTCCAGCAATTCGGCCTCTCTTTTCGGCCACATGCGGGTGACGTGAACCGCGCAGCCTTTGGGCCAGCGGGCCTTTTGGCTGTCTTGCCAATCGGCCAGATCTTCGACGCTGTCAGTGCCGACGGAAAGTTTAAGGAGGTGCAATTGTGCCATAGGGGGATAATAGCCGGGTTAACGGCGGCGGCAAGATTGACCCGAGGGGGGTGGGGGCGTATGTTGGGTGTTCGCCGCACTTATCCACAACTGACAGAAAGATTCGCCCCAATGACGCGATTTCATGCCCCTATTGCCGAACAAATCTGGGACATGAAGTATCGCTTCAAGGAAGCAGATGGCACGCCGATTGACGGCTCGGTCGAAGACAGCTGGCGCCGGATTGCGCGCGCGCTGGCTGTGGTGGAGGCCGAGCCTGCGAAGTGGGAGGCGGAGTTTTACGCCGCCTTGGAGGATTTCAAATTTCTGCCAGCGGGCCGGATTACGGCAGGCGCGGGCACCGGCCGGGCGGTAACGCTGTTCAACTGCTTTGTCATGGGCACGATTCCCGACACCATGGGCGGGATTTTTGATGCGCTGAAAGAGGCCGCGCTGACGATGCAGCAAGGCGGCGGGATCGGGTATGATTTCAGCACCATCCGGCCGAAGGGGGCTGAGGTTAAGGGCGTGGCGGCGGATGCCTCTGGGCCTTTGAGTTTCATGGATGTGTGGGATGCGATGTGCCGCACCATCATGTCGGCGGGGTCGCGCCGGGGCGCGATGATGGCGACGATGCGCTGCGACCACCCGGATATCGAGGCGTTTATTGAGGCCAAGAAAGACCCGGCGCGGTTGCGCATGTTCAACCTGTCGGTGCTGGTGACGGACCCGTTCATGGCGGCGGTCAAGGCGGATGGGCCGTGGGAATTGGTCTTTGGCGACCGGGTTTACCGCACCCTGCAAGCGCGCAATCTGTGGAACAAGATCATGCGCAATACCTTTGAATTTGCCGAGCCGGGGGTGATTTTCATCGACCGGATCAACGCGATGAACAACCTTGGCTATGCCGAGACGATTGCGGCCACCAACCCCTGCGGCGAGCAGCCTTTGCCGCCTTATGGCGCGTGTTTGCTGGGGTCGATCAATCTGGCCGCGCTGGTCAAGGACGCGTTTGAGGCGCAGTCTTCGTTGGATATGGACGGCCTTGACCGGCTGGTGCGGGTGGCCGTGCGGGCGATGGACAATGTGGTGGATGCCAGCCGATTCCCGTTGCCCGAGCAAGAAGCCGAAGCCAATGCCAAGCGGCGGATCGGTCTGGGCGTGACGGGTCTGGCGGATGCTTTGCTGATGCTGGGCTTGCGCTATGGCAGCGATGAGGCGGCGAAGGTGACCGAGATCTGGATGCATGGGATTGCGCGGTCTGCCTATCTGGCGTCGGTGGATCTGGCCAAGGAAAAAGGCGCATTCCCGCTGTTTGACGCCAAGGGGTTTTTGGCTTCGGGCAATATGGCGCATATGGATGACGATGTGCGCGACGCTATCCGCGACCATGGCATCCGCAATGCTTTGCTGACATCGGTGGCGCCGACGGGGACGATTTCGCTTTATGCGGGGAACGTCAGTTCGGGGATCGAGCCGGTGTTCGCCTATGCCTACACCCGCAAGGTTTTGCAAAAGGACGGCTCTCGCACCGAAGAGGAAGTGGTGGATTACGCGGTGCGGTTGTGGCGCGAAAAGTTCGGCGATGCGGCGTTGCCAGAGCATTTCGTGAATGCGCAGACTCTGCCACCCTTGGACCATGTCAAGATGCAGGCGGCGGCGCAGAAATGGGTGGATTCGTCGATCTCGAAGACGATTAATTGCCCTGTCGATATCAGCTTTGAGGATTTCGCCGAGGTCTATATGGCGGCCTGGGATCAGGGTTGCAAAGGCTGCACGACGTATCGCCCGAATGATGTGACGGGGTCGGTGCTGACGGTTTCTGAAAGCAGCGACAAGATCCCGGCCGAGGCGCCTGCGGTCGCCCAAGGCGGTGAGGTGGTCTACCTGAGCGAGCCGTTGGATCGGCCTGCGGCGCTGGAGGGGCAGACCTATAAGGTGAAATGGCCGGGGTCGGAGCATGCTTTGTATATCACGATCAATGACATCGTGATTTCCGGGCATCGGCGGCCGTTTGAGGTGTTTATCAACTCCAAGAACATGGAGCATTTTGCCTGGACCGTGGCGTTGACGCGGATGATTTCGGCGGTGTTCCGGCGCGGCGGGGATATTTCCTTTGTGGTCGAGGAATTGAAAGCGGTGTTTGATCCGCGTGGCGGGGCGTGGCTGGAGGGCAAGTATATCCCGTCGATCCTGGCCGCGATTGGTGGTGTGATCGAGCGGCATCTGATCGACATCGGGTTCATCGAGGGCGAGGGGTTGGGGCTGAAATCAGACCCCAAAGCAGTGATGATGGTGGTGGGCGGCGCGCCCAAGGGCAAGTCCTGTTCCAGCTGCGGCGGCTATGAGATGCGGATGGTTGAGGGCTGCATGACCTGCGGGTCTTGCGGGCATTCCAAGTGCGGGTGAACGCCGGGCTTGCGGGCGTTCTACCTGTGGGCTTGTAAAAGGGCACAAAAAAGGTTAGATTAACCCCGCGACACCACTCGATCATCGACTCTGTCTCCTTACGGCTTCAGCTTTCGATTCTTCTCGTGACGAAGCCGGGCCACTGCATATCGCGGGTGGCGACTAAGACTAGGAGTACACACGATGGCCAATGGCACCGTGAAATGGTTCAACAGCACCAAGGGTTTTGGCTTTATCGCACCTGAGGGTGGCGCTAAGGACGTGTTCGTTCACGTCTCCGCAATGGAGCGCGCAGGCATCCGTGAACTGGCCGATGGCCAGAACGTGACCTTCGACATCGAAAAAGGCCGTGATGGCCGCGAATCGGCGATCAATCTGGCTCTGGCCTGATTTTACCGCTGCTTTGCAGATGTTCGGAAAGGGGCGGCCGCAGGGCCGCCCCTTTCTGCGTTTTGGGGGTTAACAAATGATGAACCGAATTGATCTGTTGCGGCCGGATTCGCCGGAATTGGCGGCGCGGGGGCCTTGGCCTGTTGGGGTGCGGACGGAGGTTTTGGTGAACCCCGCGCAGCCGGATGTGTTCGGGGCTGCGGGGGCGGTGGCGGACCGGGCCTTGACGGTGGAGGTTTGGTATCCTGCGGTCGGTGGCGCAGGCGGGGCGGAGTATCCGACCCTGATGCGCGATGGGCATCGACCGCTGGTTTTTCGCGACTCGGCTACGCGGGGGGCTGAGGCTGTGGCGGGCGATTTCCCCTTGGTGATCCTGTCGCATGGCTATCCGGGGAACCGGATGATCATGGGGCATTTCGGCGCGTTTCTGGCGGGGCATGGGTATCGGGTGGCGGCAATTGACCATCTGCACTCGACCTATGGGCACCTCGATTTTTGACTGTTTTCGCGGCAACGGGATAGCAGGTTCCGCCCAAAGCGCGTCAGCGACCTTCAACTGACAGAGTGTTGCCTTGGGTTTGATGATGTGCTGCCCATTTCGC